>Ga0099824_1005255_pt1 | contig 18306 bp, 8 predicted proteins | sample SiratrowhiteBW_FD_76837 | JGI IMG/M metagenome (GOLD analysis project Ga0099824, IMG submission 76837) | Root nodule microbial communities of legume samples collected from California, USA - Siratro white BW | ecosystem: Host-associated > Plants > Roots > Nodule | place: USA: California... | reverse complement strand
GTCAAAAACGACGTAGTGAAGGACTCACCACGTCGTTTTTTACCATAACCGACGTGGTGTTTAATAATATTATTATTATAGGGAGTTGCACCACGTCGGTTTTGTCCCAAAAACGACGTGGTGAAGATTTATGGTATTTTCTTGTATCGATTAGAGATTTATCATCCTATTATTATTTTTGTAAAAAAATAAGACTTTTTACATCAGTTGTAAGCTACAACCGATGTAAAAAGTCTCGTCTTTTACCCTTTTAAGTGCTCTATTACATCATTTGTGTATATAATCGATGTTATAGATGTATTTCTTACATCGATTGAAAAACTGATGCCCGCATCAACATTGGTTGTGGAACCAACATATAAATCCTCCCAGAACTGATGTAAATCCTATTTTTATACCAGTGTTGAATACATATTGTACGTAATAGTTTTATAGTACTTCTTCATAGGATTAGAACATCTGAAATATTTTATTTATATAATTTTCTTTTACACGATGCACATTTAGGCACTATTAAGGAACATTTTAAAGTTTTAAGCTTAGAGAGATAGGCAGTATGCATAACATATTGTGAAAAGTAGTATGTAGTATAGATTGGAGTTGTGTAGAATTTATGGGAATCTAGGAGCAATGTAATTTTCAGAGGAAAAGTGTTTGAAGCTGATGAGGTTTTAACATCAGTTCAAGTCAAGACTTGGAATTGGATTCTTAGGAGGAATGCCAAAGCTAAATTTACATTTTCTAATTGGTATTTCAATCCAACATTATACTTGAAATCAATAACATGATTTGACTAGTATAAGCATTTTAATTATTTGTTAGAAGTTGACATTGCATATGTGTTAGAATTTGCATTACTTGTAGCAGTTTTTCGTTCTATGAAGAGGCATCACAAGGAATGCATGTCACACCAATGCAAATTGTAGGAGTGTTTTAATCAAGGTGTTGGAACGACAATTTCTCCTTGAGCCAGGTTAATCCAAGCCAACCAACATGGATAGAGATGCATTATTTAATGCTATGTACAATTATGATTGTTCAATATTATTCAAGTCATTTTGTACCAGTTTCTCTTTTTAGGGATTTTTTGTAGGGATGAGAGATTTTTCTCTTTGTAATTTAGGTGATTAGCCTTTTGTAACAAAGTTGAAACACCCCTTAGTGTTTTTCATTAATTTATTTCTTATTGTTGAAAAAGAAATTCTTTTACTAATACACATTGTCATATAATTATAAAATAATTACATGTGAATTGTGTGTTTTGAAAGATCTTCAAGGAATAATTGTATAATTGTATTTACTAAGTTTGAGTTCTTAATGTAGAACAACGAATGACTTTTTTTCTCAAATTGGGTTAATTTCTTATAGTATTGTCTAAACTGGTAGAAAAATTTTAATTATTAAGATGAACAAATTATGTCAAACATGATTTTTATGTGAAGAAATTAACTAGGCACTTTACTTAATTTATCAACTAGGCAAATTTAATCTTCTTATTTTTTCTGCGATTTAGATGTACAACTTAATAAATGCAAACGTCACTAAATGTCACACCAATTTAATTTTATTTCTTCTGATCATCCATCCATCTTACATTTATTATGTTTGGTGTAAAAAAAAAAATCAAAATATAAATGGCACACCAATCTTATTTCTTATTATCAAGGAAGTTAAGACCGAAATTATGTTAGGATCCTGACGAGCTCACAAAATCATAAATCCTTTAATGGATCATATATTTTACTCTTTTAATCTATATATATATATATATATAACATCTTTTGTTAGGAAAAATAAATAAAAGAAAGTATTTCAAGGATTTTTCAAGAGACTAAAAGAAATAAAAGAGATGAACATTAAAAGTGCCTTAATTTGATGATTTTATTTTAATTGAGATTGAAACTAGTTCAATTCAATCAAAAAGGTGAATGGCGCAACAAAAAAAGACTCCTAATTTTTAATTTTCTTTGAAATTTATTTTAAATTTAAATTACATTAATTTTAATTGGATGGTGATCTTATTTTCTTTTAATTAAAATTGAAACTCATAAATCAAGGAGGTGAACATGCAAAACAATACTCTTAATTCTTAATTGGATTTGAATTTTAATTGCATTAATTTTAATTAAGTGTTCTTAGTTGCTGACAACCCACATAACAAAGTAAAATTTTAATTACATTAATTTTTAATTAAAATTAGGTTTGAACTGAATTCACTAATCCTTCTTGACATACATTGTGTTTGGTATACAAAAATCTAAATATTTATCTACCATTTATTACATATCTAAATGCACTAGAACAACATAAATGCTTAACCTTCCTTTTATTTTGTTCTTTAATGTATCTAGATTAATGTATAACATAATAAATACAATAAATGTGTAGATAAATATTTAAATTTTTGTAAACCACAATAAATATTAAGAAGGATGGGTGATCCAAAAAATTAAGATTAGTGTGATATTTATTGTATTTATTAAGTTGTACACCAATCTAAATACAATAAAGTCAAAAGAAAAAGATAAGAGGAATATGGTTTTCACATAATACTGAAATCATACCTACATGGGATGATTCTCAAGCTGACCAAAAATTATGAGAGACAAACACGATTTCTTTATTGCATAAATGAAATCGTATCTAATTGATATATGAATTTTTTACATAAAAATTGTGTTAGAGTGACACGATTTGTCCATTTTAATAATTAAAAAATTTTATACTCACTTTGGACAATACATAATGATGTTATTTTATTATAGAAAAAAAAACACGAAATGGACACAATTATTTTCATTTTTCAAGCAATATTATTGATTTTGTAGAAAATATAAGATTATAACACCAAAAGAATAAGTAGTGAAACTTTTGGAAGATAGCTAAAAGTAGAAGATTATGTAGATACAACAATTTAATTACTTAGAAATTTAACGATGGTTATTATAATTTTTGATGTAGACTATTAATTTATATAAACATATTAATTACCTGTCAACAATCGATTCTGAAGATATATATTTGTGCAGACAGCTCCTGGATGAACAGAATTCGCAGTAATATCTACTCCATCTTCCTGGACAATTGCAATATTGAACAAGTGTTATATTTAATGCATCGTATTATTTCTTAATTGAAAAATTACATAAAAAAACCGGAAAAACAGCCTTTTATATGTTTCCATTTATTGTCCTAACTATTTCCTATACAATTTTTCAAAATAGAAAAGTTTTATTACTCGGTATTTTTATTGCTAAAAAATAAACTAAATATTTTGTCAAATAAAATGGCCTCTAAAAGACCTGTCTAATATGAGAAGTTGCAAGATTAAATCTAGAAGTAATGCGGACTTTGAGTATGTCTAAAAACATGATTGGCCACAAAACTTATTCAAACCTAGGACTTAAAAAAATTGGTAACTAATAATAATATAATTTTGCCAAATACTTGTTGATAATTACCTGATGAAAGGATAAGCAATTTCAACATAAGCGGTAAGCATTTTTTTAGTAGAACGTATAAAGTGGTTTAAAAAAATTCTTGCTAATATATTAAGATGAGTACTACTTTTTGGGGAAGAAGTTATTGTCCAATGTGGTTACAGCAAATGATGTGATAAATAAGGTTACGAAAAGTAAGAAAGTTTTATTGTTTTTAAGATTCACTTTGAGAAATTATGACTTAGTGGAGTGGAATCTTCTTATTGTAAATGTTGAGAATATTGATTTTTTATGAGAAATGGATTTTGTGGATTATTAGGTGCCTAAAATCAAATTTATCAAAAGTAGTGGTCTTAGGTGAAGGATCTAACAACTTTTAATGAAGTGCTTCTAAGAAATGAATGGAGATGGTTACTACAATTTAGAGGAACTACCACGTTAGTTGGTATTTATTTACTTCTAAAAGTAAATAAAACATAACCACTCTTTCTTAGGGATTTTTAGTATGTGCAAACAGAAATTAAGCTTTATTTTCTTCTGATTTTTATAAAATGGTTTGGTATCTGTGGATCTATATATATTAACTGTGATGTCTCTTGCTGATAAAAAATACTACAAACAAGAACATTGTTTCATTATAGTTAAACAAATTATTAATCAATCGAAATAATGAAAAATTTACTATGGTAAAACCTTGAAACGTCTTGCAAGTTCATTGGCATGTAAAATGTTAGCAAGCTTTGATTGCCCATATGCACGCCAGGTGTTGTATCTGTACATAAGAAAGCAAATGAATTATGAAGAACACTTATATTTTGCAATCATACTGTAATTCTTATATGCTTGTATGCTGAAATTTTTATATATTAAAAATGAAACAGAAATATTTTATAAATGATAAGAAAATGATTTTTGTTTACTTTAGTCATCAATAGAAGAAATATATTCAACAGTTGGTAAAACAATTACCACAAATAATGAAAATTGATACTAATGGTTAGTGGTGGACGTGAGGTCAACCCTAATAAAATCAACATTAATTTAGTTTCATCAACCAAAACATAGATACTGTTTGCTATGTTGACACTTTAGTTGTCATTAAGAATGGTAGATGTTATTACTTTTTTTGGCTGTCACAGTGGAAATGTCATCAGCCTATGTTAAACTTTTGTATAAGAATTTTTACAAGAGAAAAAATAAGAATAATAAATCGAAAACGTCTTCGTCATAAATTAAAATTCATTTATACATAAGTGAATTTATAGAAATTCTTTCATATAACTTTTCCAAAATTTTATTTTTAATTTATGCGTAAATTAAGTTTATATTATATACAAATCAATTTATTTTTTACTTTATATATTCTTTTATATTTTTTACTAAAGATACTCCTATAAAAAATCTCAATAATTAACATGTTATTGGTATTGATATTCTATTGGATTTTCCAACAATGTTTTGATTCAAATTTTGAGGAAGAAAAAATATATTTAGGAAAAAAGACACGTTAAAATTGTGTTGGATCCCACATCAACTAAAGATAACATCTTTCAATAGTTTATAAGTTGGTGTATATCTCACCTTACAAGTCGATTTTGTAAGGTTGAGTTAGTCTTAAAGTTCACTTCTTAATTAAGATGGTATCAGAGCCTATCCTAGTAGAGTTGTTGGGCCTATCGGGTCACCTACTATCAAACAGCTATCCGGTCACCCTTAAATATATAGTCCCATGCATGAATTGGGGAGTCTCGATGTGAGGGAAGTGTCACTACAAGAAAAATGCTGTTTAGAGATCATTTTAACTACTAAATGAAATGGTTTCTAATTGTGACCAAAATAGTCACCAAATTAGATTATGGTTGTTAAATAACTATAAAATATAAGTAATGATTAAATTTAGTAATCAATTAAGTCAAGATAATCGGTATATAACATTAGATACCAAGATTTTAATGATTTATACCATTAGATTCTAAATTAGTCTCTAACTTAATTAGATATCAGTTTACAATCTAATGACATAGGTCACTAAAACTTTGGCACCTAATGTTAGATACCAACGATCTTGACTTAATTGGTCACTAAATTTAATCATTACTTCTATTTTGTAGTTATTTAGCAACCAAAATTTAATTTGGTGACTATTTTGGTCACAATTAGCAACTATTTCACTTGGTAACTAAAACTTGGTCTCTAAATAACTTTTTTCTTGTAATGTGTGTTGGATCCCACATTGACTAGAGATAAGCCTTTTCAATAATTTATAAGTGAGTGCAAACCTCATCTTACAAGCCAATTTGGTAAGGTTGGGTTAGACTTAAAGTTCTTTACTTAAGAAAGTGGTTAATCAACTTTTTTTAGAGTAGATAATTTAAATTAAATATATAATATATACAAAAGACTAAAATTGTTAACAATGACTTGATTGTGAGCATGGTGTTCATCATGTTTGTGAAAAGAAGGAAAGATTAAGAGAGTTTTAGATTTTTGTAATATTTGAGACTAAATCATGTTCTGTAAATAATTTGTTGAAGAGTTCAATCAAACGATTAGACCGTTTGATAGAAGAGAGCAGAAGATCATCTATTAGAGACTGTCTAGTAGTGTTGTGACCATCCAATACAGGTATTTATTAGACTTAGTTGTCTTAACGATTTTCTGTTATTCTCTTACTATAGGTTCTATATGTAGATATCATTATGAGTATAGACTGTACACTTTAAGCTTGCTAGACTTTGTATATAAAACCTCCTAATAAAAATGCTTGCTTTCAGTCTTGTTTTTTTTTTTTTCTTGATTTTATTGTTGAGAACACAAAAATTGACGTCGTCTGTGAAAAAAAATAAAAGAAAGTCAAGAAGTTGAATACATGCCCAACAAGTTTGACATGGAGAAGTTTTTTGGGGACAATGACTTTAGATTGTGAAGAATCAAGATAGAGGTCATCTTGATACAATATGGTTATGTCGAGGCTTTGAAGGGTGAGACGAAAATGCCAATGTCTATGTCTTTAGAAGGAGAAGGTTGACATGATCAATAAAGCTAAGAACACCATAATTTTGTGTCTTGATGATAAGAACTTGAGTTATTATATATGAATAAGTCTTTAGCACATAGACTTTGTTTGAAGCAATAGTTGTATTATCTCAAAATGACTAATACAAAAGTAGCTATCAAATTTTAGCAACAATATGGACTACCTAGAGAACATTTAGATAAAACTTGAGCATGGGTATTAGGATGAGGTTTTACTTCTTTTTAGTGCCTTTCCTAAGACATGTGAACATTTTAAAGATATTTTGTTATTTAGGAAGGAGTAAACCATTACTCTAGAGGAGGTGCAAACCTCAATAAGGATTAAGGAGCTTTAGAAGATTCAAGAGTCAAAGGGAGAGGATACTGGGTTGAGTCTCAATGTGTCAAAGTCGAAGGGAAAGAAAGAAAAAAAAAAACTTAAGCAAAAGAAGACAAATCAATACTCATCAGACGATGAAGGAGAAGTTGAGTTTTACAACTGTCACAGCAAAATATCACTTCAAGTCAAGTTGTCCACAAAACAAGAGAAGTGGGAAAGGCAACAAATCTCATTTCCAAAAAGAATTTGCTGATGTTACTTTAGCGTCTGATAGCTACGAGTCTGTAGGGGTGTTGGTGACATTTTCTTCTAATACATAAAGGAGTTGCGTCGTGGACTCAAGATGCATTTATCACACGTGTCCAATGAAGTAGTTATTTGAGACCTTGGAACTGAAAGAAGGTGGAGTGGTCTTACTTGGTAAAGTTTCATAGATTAAAGTTTAACATTGATAGGCATGTATCTAATAGACCCTGTCAGTATACTCATGTAGACTTGTGGAGTCTAATGAGAGTTAAAATCATGGTTGAGGGTTTTATTTCATCACCATCATAGACAATTACGGAAGGAGAGTGTGGATCTATATCTTGAAATGTAAGACTGAGACTTTTCAGAGGTTTAAGGAGTGACATACCATGGTGAGTAATTAATAGGAGACTAGAGTGAAAATACTCAAGATAGTCAATGGATAAGAGTTTGTTTAAAGAGAGCTCAATATGTTTTGCATAGTGGAAAGTATAAAGAAGCATAAGATGGTTGTAGGTACACTACAACAAAATGGGCTAGATGAAAAAAATCATTTCAGAAAAGATGAGATGTATGTTACTAATAGTTGGATTGCCTAAGTTCTTCTGGGGAGAAACTGCAAAACATTGTCATCTACCTAATAAATAAGAGTCCATCGTCTGCTCTAAATTGCAAAACTCCTATGGAAGTATGAAGTGGAAGGCATATAGTTTATGAGAATCTGAGGGTGTTTGGCTCCTCGACATTTGAACATGTCAAGAATGACAAATTACAAGCAAGGGTTGAGAGGTGTATCCGCGTTGAAAATGTAGAAGGTGTGAAGGGTATAAGATGTGGAGGTTGGAGTCTAGAGAGGCTAGATGCTTTATTAGTAAGGATTTCACATTTGATAAAATTGGAATGGTTATGATGTGAAGAGATCTAGAGAAGGGGAGTGAGAAAATCCATGTTGAAATGAAGCCTTCTACTGATGGATTAAATCACTTGAAGGTGTCAGACAATGAGTCACCAAACGATGTAAACTAACCTTTCTATCTCTTAGTCAATAAGGCCTAAACAGGCAGAGGTTGACTCCGACTATTAATTTACGAGTGATAGGGAGAGGAGGACAATTAAACTTACATAAATTTTTTGATATGTTGATCTCATCACCTATGCTTATATAACAACTAAAGAGATAGATGGTTCAAATCCTAGAAACTTCTAGGAGGAGGTTATAGAACACGTAGAAGGTCAGTTATGGAAGCTTACCATGGAGGAGGAGATTGAATCTATGAGAAAAAACCCCACATGGATGTTTATTGATATACCAAGAAATCAGAAGGTGGTAGGATGCAAATGGTTGTTCAAGAAAAATGAGGGAATATTAGGTGTGGAAAGATATAGGTTCAAGGCTAGACTGGCGGGAAATGGTTTACATAAGTAGAGGGCGTAAACTATAACGATATCTTCTAATCTTTGGTAAAAATTGGTTAATAGGGATTTTCATGTCTATTGTAAACTAGTACAATATGGTGTTGGAACAATTAAACATAAAGACAATTTTTTTACATGAAATCTTGGAGGAGACCGTTTACATGCAATAACTTGAGAGGTTTGTCAAAGAAGGAGGGAAGGTGTGTCTCCTAAAGAAATTGTTATATGGCTTGAAATAGAGTCCAAGGAGTGGTACAGGAGATTTGAAAACTTCCTAATGTATATAAGGTTCTTGAGGAGTAGTTATGATAATTGCGTCTACATCCTCAAAAGAGAAGAAGAGTCAATATTACTTTTGCTCTTATATGTAGGTGATATTCTTATAGCTAACCAGTATAAAAATGAAATAGAAGAGTTGAAAGAAAAAAGCTCCGAGTTTGAAGTGAAGATCTTGGTCAGACTAGGCGAATATTGAGAATAAACATAATGTAGGATCAAATTGTTGAGATATTGCGTCTGTCTCAACAGAGATACTTGTAGAAGGTGGTTGAGAGGTTTAGAATGCATGAATCTAAACCTGTGGGAACACCTTTGGGACATCACACAAAGCTCTCAATTATCCAAGCTCCTAGTGTTAAGATAGAAAGGAGGAAATGAAGGTCATTTCATATGTTAAAGGAGTAGGGAGCATAATGTATGAGATGGTTTGTAGCAGACCAGATGTAGCACATTCTATTAGTTTGGTTAGCACGTTCATGACAGATCCTGAACTGTTCATTAGTAGTCTTTGAAGTGAGTGTTGATATATTTGAATGATACGATAAAGTCATTTTCTGGTAACCTTTTACATTGTTTGATAATTCAATTTACTAAAAATTCAGTTTTCAATCAGTGGTGGCCTTATATACTACCAAAGTAGAATATATCATGTTCATAGAAAGGGTAAAGAAGGCACAATGCTTGAATTGGAGAGTTAGGTGTTATGCAGGATTGTATGACTATTTATTATGATAATTAAAGTATCACAAATCTAGCTTATCATCATATCTACCACGAGAGGACAAAACACATAAATGTTAGACCGCACTTCGTGAGATACATTGTTGAGTCTTGGAAGGTTAGAATTGAGAAGATAGCCCTGGAGAAAAATCTAGCATGTGTTTATGAAGTTCTTGCCAAGATCAAGGTTCAAATGGTGTTTAGAGTAGATTAATTTTTTGTTTGATGACAAAGGAAGATGATGTTGGAAGCTCTTCCATTATTTGAGTAGATTAATTGTGATTTTTAGCTCTAAATCATGTGTAGTAGACAATCTCCTACAAAGCTTAGTCAAATGATTAGACCATCTCGTAAAAGGATGCAGAAGATCGTCTACTATAAACTGGATGATAATGGTGTATAATATTGTGACAGATCTTCAACTGCAAACATGTATTAGACTTAATTGCCTTAATAATTTTCTGTTATTTCTTTAATTTAAGTTATATATATATAGAGAGAGAGGAAATGAGTGAAAGAGAGAGAGATCATTATAAGTATAGACTTTACACTCTGAATTTGTTAAATTTTGTGTATATATAGAACCTTACAATGTTAATAAAAATGTTTTATTTCAATCTTAATTTTTTTTTCTGGCTTGTTATTTTGATAATCCAACACTTTCAACTTTAATGTCATTCTCAAAATATCACTTTGTGTTTGAGAAGAGGAGAAATGTCTAAGAGGATTTTAACGAGGAAGGATTTAGATTTCAATTTTAACACCACTTTATACTTGCTAAGAAAATATCTTTTATACAATTATTGTATGGTTCTGATTGATCCAAGTAGGATCTACTCGCATATATTTAAACTACTTCATACCTTGATGGATCATTAATTTTGTCAAAAAGTATTCCTTCATGATAAGTAAAGCGATGTCCTGTTGAGGAAACATTGACAATTCTTCCTTGTATCTTACTTTCTTCTGTTGTTTTTTTCATATTATCCAGCAGCAAATTTGTTAAAAGAAAATGACCTGTCAAATTGTGTTGGACAACAAATAAATATTGAGATTATTTTAATAACTTTTGTAAAAATAATTAAGTTTTTTGATATTTTATTCCAAATTATGAGTGTGAAATGAATATGCATAAATTTCATATGATAATTACTTATAACCTCCAAACACATCCTAATATCATAAAAAAATTACTGTAATGAAAATTAGATAAATTCAAAATACCTAAATAATTTATAGCAAATTGAAGTTCAATGTTATCCTTCGATAGAATGAAAGGGGCTGCACAAATCCCTGCATTGTTTCTTAGAATTACAATAAAAACAAATAAATTAGAAAGAAATATTACTAAATTATTTCAGTAAATGATCATGATTAAGTATTTGGAAGGATATATGAAATACTATATGAAAGAAAAAGTATGTTTTAAAATGTTGTTGGTACTTACATCAAAATATTCAACGGAAGACCAGTTGAATTAAACTCAGTTGCAAAATTTTGAACAGACACCATTGAGCTTAGATCTAACTTCATGACATCAACTTTAGCTGTGGGAATTTCCTGAAGTATTGATTTCTTCACATTATTTGCATCAATCATTTCAATCACTCCCATAATCACATGGACACCACGCAAAGCAAGAACACGAGCAGTCTCAGCTCCAAGACCACTTGATGCACCTATTGTGCTTTCAATAACAACTATAATTAACATGTGTATGTATGTAACAAACAAACAAAAAATTATGATTTTTTTTTAATTTGATTTAAGATATATACATTATCAAAATTTAAATTCAAGAAAATATGACATTTTCTTAAAAGATGGTCTTATACCTAGGTTGTATAGTGTTGAACTCAGTTAACAACTAAGCAATGTTGGCGAACCCTCACTTGTAAGGTTGAGGTAGTTTGTTTGGAAAATTAGGTCTTACACCATGTTTGAAACAGTTGCTCCCTATCTTGTTCAATCATTTCCACTTGCATATTTGGGTATTGTAATTGTACACATCAACGTAGGTTGCATAGTGTTTTTCTAATTTTTTGTTGACTAATCTAAAAATTTATATAATTTAAGGTTTTAATTAAGTTTTAAGTCATTTAGATATTTTTAATTGAATTTTTATTAACTTTTATTTTATTTTATTAAGTACTTGAATTTTTTATATTTTCTAATTGAATTTTTTTCATTTAATATTTTCATTAACTCAATGTGGATGTTATCTTGACATCTTACTTAATGTTAATAAATGTGAGATTTTATAATTATTATGAAACAATATTTAGAGTAATGTAAAATAAGTCACTTTTTCATTGAAAAAAATTTAGACAAGAAGATTGTCACATTCTTTAATGACTCTCAAGTTATCACATATCACAACTAAAAAACCATTCATCATAGAGTGATCGTCTCGCGGTCACTGTAGATGATAACAGTGATTCGTTAATTGTTATATGTGATGATTTGCAAGTCATCAAAGAGTATTATGACTGTATTATCTAACACATTTTTAATATAATAAAAGTCACTTGTCATTTTATATTAACCATAATATTATTTTATATTAACCACAAAATTTGACATCATATCTTTTAATATGCCAAGACAGATAAGTAAAGTGAGCAATAAGATAATAATCATATTACTTAATTAACAGAAAAAGTAAACATTAGGGATTGAATTGAAAAATATAAAAATTTGACTCAATAAAAAAATGATAGATAATTAATTAAAAATACTCAAATTTATAAGGAATTTGAAACTTAATTAGACCCGATTTATTTAGATAAAAAAATTCACCCTTTTTACAAAATTAAAATAAAATAAATTTTAGTTATTTTCATTTTAAATCATTTTATTTTTAAAATTTTATATTTAAATAAAGACATTTAAATTTATTAAATTTATAGTATTTAAATTATTATCAGATATAAAAAGTTCTTTAATCAATATTAGATATTAAATATTTTTAATGATTACAATATTTGTTATGGGTGTTATTTAATCAATATTGGTCGAAGTTCTTTTTAATCAAGGTCTACAAGCTTTTTTAAGTTGACTTAGAAAAAGAATTCTTAATTAATGTCAATTAGGTTTTTCTAAAAATATTAGATAAGTTTTTCTAAATTATTTCAATTCATATTCATTAAGGTTATTTTTCCACATTGTTGGTGTGGGTTTTTCTGAATAACTTTCAATTGATACCAGCTAAATATGCCCCCAACAAATATTAGCTAAGAATCCTATAGAAGGTTGACGGAAAGTTTCTTCATTCACCTATCTTAGTCAAATTTACACATAAAGTAACATTGGTGACGTTGGCCGAAAAACAATTGTTGCAAACAGTGACCTAAAATTAATCACAAAAATATCAAACAAAAAGTTCTAGTTCACCTAAAACAACCGCTGTCGATATTGTCATGAATACTTTGACAACCTTAGCTAAAAATAATGTTAATATATAACGATGTAAAAACAATTGTAAGATCATCGAAATTTATTCTAGAGCAATAATAGAACGAAAGGACTTAGTTAATAGTTTTAGAATAAAAGTGGTATTACTAAAATGACATCTAAATATTTTATTGTCAAAATAAAAAGTTTATATATAAATAGAAAATATCAGTTATTCAAATTTTATTTTTATAAAACCATCATTTTTTTATAATAAAATTCTTTTTTCCTTTACCTTTTCTTTAGAATTCTAGTCCCACTTGTCATCAGACTGACGATCGGAGGTTAGTCTAAGCTCTTGCGTCAAGTAGAGCAAGAGTGTCTGATCATATTTTAAACAAGGTAAGTTTATTTTCTACTCATTTTTTTAAATCAATATTCGAGTATTTTTAGGTACTCTAGAAAAGTAGCTTGCACGTGGCATCTAAGGCATCAAAAGGGTCCTCTATTAGTTCGTGGTCTTAGTGGTGTAGTCTGATAGTTGATCAGAGCTTTGTGGTGTAGGTTAGGAGATCCTCTACGATTTTTAGGCTTTGGAGTTATTTTGGAAGGTGCTTTACTATAAGCCAGATAAGGAAAGTTAGTTGAATGCTTTATACTAGTTCTTTAAATTTAAATAGAACCCTAAGATAGACGAGTTGAATATGTATAAATGATTGATTATCAGTGCTCAAGTTTTTCTTGCAGGTTTGGTTCTTGAGCACTAAATGAACTTGATTGTGTGATTTGGTGTGTGATCAATATACTTAATTTGAGTAGTGCAATGATGATTGAATGTGGTAGTGTAAAAGATGTATGAATTTGGTTTTGATAGATGAAAATAATTTAATATGATTTTGATAAGTGTATTAAAATGTTTCAATTAGCTTGATGTAGTTTTAGCACTTGAGATTCGATGTTGATAGTTATTGAATAGGAAAATGTTTGAGAGGTTAACTACTTTGAACTTGTTATGATTATGAATTGATTGAGATAAGTATAAATATAGTTGATTCTTTGATAAGATGTAGTTTCTTGTAGTTACACTTGCATGAATACAATGAGGTTTTGATAGTTATTGAATAAGAAAATGTTTGAGAGGTTAACTACTTTGAACTTGTTATGATTATGAATTTACTGAGATAAGTATAAATATAGTTGATTCTTTGATAAGATGTAGTTTCTTGTAGTTACACTTGCATGAATACAATGAGGTTGATTAAATGATTATTTGGTATTGAGTTATATGAGATTCCTATAATTTGAGTGAGTTTGATATTTAAATAAAAAGATTTTAGATATTCATTATGTATGAATAAAGTGGAGTAGTAATTTAGACACTTCAGGAAAGGAGATACTTGTATCTAGGTTGTTAGGATGTCTAATGTTTAAGAATTTGAGCCATGAGTGTGTCCTAGTGAACTTACAACGGAAAGAAAATATATTAACTCTACTAATGGATTGGAATCACATAGATGAAAATCATCAGGTGGTGAGAGTTGGAGGAGGTTCATATAATTGTCACAGTGTGAAAAAGAACCAATTGTCTCAGTCCATATGGATTAACCTTGTCATATGAGGATTGATAGACCCTTTCTGTTGTGATTATGTGGACTCACATTACGGGTTAGTATAATTCAATGCAAGAGTCTTCCGAAAGTAGAGTCAAATGTCTTCGTATATGAGTCAATATGCATATCATATGTGTTGTACAGAAAAGGAAATGATAGTGTGATGAATGAGACAATTGATAAGTGCATAAGTTATGGTATTTTTATTAAGATAGAAGATTTAAACTTTATAATTCTACATTTTAAACTCTCTAGCTTATCCTTTTTATATGTGTGATGTTTGTTTTGTTTTTAAATTTGTTAAATTTGTGTATTGTGTATTATATGTGAGTAGAGGATTTGTCAGGTATTGAGACTCCTCCTTGAGTTGATACAACACATGATCTTCTTTTTATACATATTTTACTTTTGTTTTATATTGTAAATGTAAAATTTCTATAAAGAAGATTATGTTTTAAACTATTTCTAAATGTGATTTGTATATATTATATTTATTAATTATATGTGTATTATAATTTCTTAGAAGGTAAATTTTAAGGATCTTACAACACTATTCATTACCAACTTCAACTTAAAAGAAATCCATATTAACATTATGTTAAGAACATTATGTTAAGTAGATGATGTTTCAATCTCAACTAAGTTAACTATATTGTTTTAACTGAGTAGACAATGTAGAGGAATGAGTATGAAGAGAAAATACATAATCGTGAAAGCGACATTTTCATATTTTTACTTTTTAGATGAAATTTAAAATTATATAAATTTAAATAATCAAATACTCTCATAAAATTTAAAATTTCAAGTTCTTCTAAAATATCCTACCTTATTATCTAAAAATTTATTCATATAAACATATTATATATTATCACTTATTGGTTGTACACATAAAATTTTAGTTAGAAGATTAAAGAAGGTCATGGATAAGATTACAACATTTGTGGGTGGAAAAAATATGCTAACTAGGGTACTAATTGTTAATAAAGTAATGAATGTAGATTTTGAAAAGGCACGTGATTTAATTGAAGGTAGATTTTAAAGAGGTACACAATTCAGGTAGATTTAAAAAGACACATGATTTAGTTGAAGGTAGATTTTAAAGAGGCGCATGATTCAGTTGAAGGTAGATTTTAAAGAGGTGCATAATTCAGGTAGATTTAAAAAGGCACGTGATTCAATTTGTGTGGAGTTCCTCTATTTTTTTTAATAAACTATTATTTGTTAAAACATGTGAAAAATAAATAAAATAAAAAAGAATAAGAGTGGAGTGACTATATAAAACCCACTATACCAAAAAACAATTATAAAAATCTAAAAGAGAGGAGGTCATAAAAATTATTAATGAAGGAGGCATTTCGTCCCGTCAAAAGGAATAAGCTTGTGAGTAAACACTTCTTTTATGTAAATGTAGGAAAAAGATAAAATTTGGGTTGATGTCTATTTTTTGTCATCTATATTTGAACGTCGAATCAACAATTTCTTCATTTTTAGTGTATGATAGTTAAGTCAATGAGAGTGAAATGATCATTTATTTAAGAATAAATTTTTATTGTATTCTTCTAAATATAAGAAGCAAACTAGGATTTTTATTTATTTTAAAGGGTTGAAAAACTCTTCAAGTATTTCTAATTTATATATTCTTTATAGTTTAAAAGTTTGTCAACTTCGAATAACGTTTGAAAGCATAGAACCTGATAGAAAAGTTTAGTAAGAGTGTTTGCAACTCAAAACAAAAGGAAAATCCAATTAGAGAGATAGGTAAAGAAATAAGAGTTGAACTTCAAATGGATGAGAAATTAGTTTAAGTAGAAGGTATGGAAAGTTCTAGAAACTGTTTATTCCATCAAGAGGACAGTTAGGTGTAGAAAGGTGATACGTCTGAGATCTACAAGGTCAAATTTGCATACATTCTACTAATTGAGAAGAGTTAAATACTTAATTGTCCGTCATAATAGATTATGTGAAAAACAAAAAGAATGGTATATTAGTTTTCTCATATGATAAATTCATTCATTCACATATTTTATCTTACGTTTGATTGAGAAAGAACAGAAGAAAGAGACAAAAAGGTTACGGAAATAATTGTCGTCATTATCTCTGTATGTTTAATAATTTTTTCCTTTATGATGATTATTTCGATTCATTATTTTGAATCTTCTTAATTTGATATTTTTTTCTCTTCAATAAATATATATATATATATATATATATATATATATATATATTTATTTATTTATTGTGACAATATTGCTACGAAGACACATCATATTCCTTTTTCAAGTTACATATTATATATCATTTTCCTCAATAAGTGTTAGCATTGACTAATGGTATTTCATTTGTTATTTATTAATGTAATATGTTCTTTATTATAACGGTCGATATTACTAATTTCATAAAAAAAATTATATTGACTCCTTTTTAGAAAAAAAATGGAATTAAATTGAAAACATAAAATGGAAAGACAAATTAAGACAATCATCATAATAGTGGGATAAAAAACTATTAAGCTTTTCTTCATGGGGTTAGGTTCAGGTGTTATAAATTATTAACATTTTTTTATTAATTTTCTAAACGTCTTGTTGAATTTCATAAGTTGTTTCTCTATTCATTTTTACTTTATGTATAAAGTAAATTACTTAATAATGAAAATAAAAACATCATTAATAAAATAATAATAAATATTTTTTATTGACCAAAATAATTTTTCACGCACAGAATTCATAATAATTTCTCAAAAATAACAACGGACATTTTCCTACGTAATTTGTCATCCTATATTAATATTGTGACATCGTTTATCAAATAAACATCTACTTAACAATTTTATTTAAATAATATAACAATATATCAATATTTTAATTTAAAAAATTAAAATATAAATATAATATCAAAATATTTGCTTTCGTATCAAGTTATCAAAGTACTAATGTTCTATTTGAAATAATTGAAATTTATTTTATATATGCATTAATAGTTTGCTTTCATTATATAAATACATTTACTCGTGAAAATGACAAATGGTAGCATGTCTCCTAAGTCACAATTTAGGGGCGATGGTTTGAGAAATACCATGAAAGTAGCTTATGCTATCGATTTTCATCGAAAAAAGTGATAATTAAAATATTTTAGTTTCTCTGAGGAATATTGTTTGTCTTAATTTTTTTACAATAAAAGACAGTGAAATTTTGACAGAAATTCAAATTTCAATGATTAAATTGGAGAGAAAATCTGATAAAAAAATATTTGTTTCTTAAAATTCAATTTCTTTTTCTATATTTTATGAGATAATTATAATAATAATAATACTTAACACAATCATATGAAACCCTAAACATGATCACTCATGAATAGAAAACGAAAAAGATTGAGAAAGAGAAAAATAGCGACCTGTGACAATTGCAGTGAGACCGGTACCATTGATACCATCAGTAACTTGGAGTGCTGTGGAAGATGATGAAAACCCAGATTCTCCTTTTCTACTGAATGGCCACCACATTTTTCTTTTCTCTGTCCAACTCACTATACTTCTGTGTCTTCTGTATTCATTGCAGAAATGCAGGACCAGTTGCTGATATAAATATATGTGCGTGCAGGAACACCTACACAAATCATAAATGATACGGTTAGATAGCAATTACGTTACAAGGTCCCTCAATCTCACATTTTTTCAAGTTGATCAAAGAAAACGAGACCCCACCACTCTCAATATTTTATTAACATTATCTACATTCTAAAATTTAGTTCTTTTTGCTTCTCATTGATTTTCGTGTATATATATATATATATATATATATATATATATATATATATATATATATATATGATATATATCTTTTTATAAACT
>Ga0099824_1005250_pt1 | contig 18312 bp, 18 predicted proteins | sample SiratrowhiteBW_FD_76837 | JGI IMG/M metagenome (GOLD analysis project Ga0099824, IMG submission 76837) | Root nodule microbial communities of legume samples collected from California, USA - Siratro white BW | ecosystem: Host-associated > Plants > Roots > Nodule | place: USA: California... | reverse complement strand
TAGTTGATAGCATTTGTCCAGAATGTAGATGGCGTTATGGTCCATTCAACACCAGCTCTTGCATTGAATCCGTTTCTGATACGTTTTGTATCGCGGTCTTCGTCTAAGAAACTTTTTGTTGTACCGTCTGGATTTAAATATTCAGAATTGGTCTGGCCAGCTCCTTCTGTAGTTCTGTAGTTGTAACCAGCAGTTGTAAAATAGTTTAACTTTTCAGTTTTGTAGTTTAAGTTAGCACTTAATCCATACGTTTCTGGTAAACCTGTTGAAGCAATAAAAGTTCCGTTGAAACCTTGATTTTTTCCTTTTTTAAGAACAATATTGATAATTCCAGAACCACCTTCAGCATCATAACGAGCTGATGGGTTTGTAATTACTTCTACTTTGTCGATTGCATCCGCTGGAAGCTGTCTTAAAGCTTCTGCAATATTTATAGCTTGCGAAGGTCTTCCGTCAATTAAAATACGAATGTTGTCGCTTCCTCTTAAACTTACATTTCCTTCTGTATCAACAGAAACAGAAGGGACGTTGTCTAAAACATCGCTAACACTTCCGCCTTTTACAATCATATCCTGACCAACGTTGTAAACTTTTTTGTCCAGTTTGATTTCTACAGTCGATTTTTCAGCGCGAACTACAACTTCGTTTAGTTGTGCAGCATCTTCAGATAGGTTTACGACACCTAAATTGGTATCGCCTTGAATGCTTTTCTGTTTAATTTCAGTCGATTTGAATGAAATGAACTCCACTTTTATATCGTAAGTTCCGGGTGCAACCGCAACTTCAAATTCTCCTTTCGGATTCGTAATACCTCCAGCAACAACTTTTGTATCATTTGGAGCAGTAAGTGAAATTGTAGCATACTCTAATGGTTGTTTGCTTACTTTCTCGAAAACTTTTCCGGTGACTTTTACTTTGGGTCTGCCTCCGGGACCTTGTTGAGAGTAATTGTAGAAACTTGTAAACATGAATACAAGCAATACAGCAAATTTGATTTTTTTCATTTTCTGGTTTTCTTTTTCTCTTTAGACGCCAAATGTAGTTTTTGGTTTAAAGAGAAGAATCACAAAAAAATGTTAATAGGGTATTTTAGAATCAATCTAAAAAAGAAGCAACAAGTTCTGGGTCTCGGCCAATTATAGCTTTTCCGTCTTTTACAACAATTGGACGCTCTATTAAAATTGGGTTTTCTACCATGGCATTTATAATCTCGTCATCGCTCAAGGTTTTTCCTTTAAAATTTTCGATCCAGATTTTTTCCTTAATTCTAATGAGTTGGATTGGCTCTAAATTTAGTTGACCTAATAATGTTTTTAATTGGTCAAAAGATGGAGTTTCAGTTAAGTAAGGTATGATTTCAAAATCCTGATTCGATTTTTCAATAAAAGCTAGGCAATTTCTCGATTTTCCGCATCTTGGATTGTGGTAAATTTGTATCATTTTGTTATATTTAAACGTTTAATATTCGTAAAATAAAAAGGCGGTATTTTAGTGCTATCAAAAGTAAGATTAACTATCGAATTTGAATTCTCATTTTTTAAAATTTTAAATTTATGTTTTTAGAACAAGGAATTAAGCCCGAAAATAAATTTTGGAAATATCTGTTAGGATCAGTTTTTATTATTTCGGCATCTTTTATAGGGCAAATTCCAATTACAGCAGCTGTATTTTATAAAACATTCACAGAACATATTGCTTTCCCAACTACAAATGAAGAAATAATGAAAATGTTTGAGTCTAATACAACTCTTTTTCTGATAATGATTTCTTTCATTTTTGCCTTTGCAGGAATTTATTTTGTGGTTAAATATATTCATCGTCAAACTCTATTGTCGGTGACAACTTCAAGATCTAAAGTGGATTGGAAAAGAATCTTGTTTTCTTTCTTTTTATGGTCATTTTTCTCCTTGCTCAGTTTTTTGTTCGTATATTTAAGATCTCCTGAGCAATTCGTATTGCAGTTTAAATTAGTTCCTTTTTTGACATTAGCAGTTTTAGGATGCATTTTAATTCCGATTCAGACTTCAACTGAAGAATATGTTTTTAGAGGTTATTTAATGCAGGGATTTGCCAATTTAGCTCAGAATAGATGGTTTCCGCTCTTAATGACTTCTGTGATATTTGGCTCGATGCATTGGACCAATCCTGAAGTTGAAAAAATGGGAGGTGTTATCATGATTTATTATATAGGAACGGGATTGTTTTTGGGTGTAATAACGCTGATGGATGAAGGGATGGAATTGGCACTCGGATTTCATGCTGCAAACAATCTTGTTGGAGCATTATTGGTTACTTCAGATTGGACCGTTTTTCAAACCAATTCTATATTTAAAGATCTTTCAGAACCTTCAGCAGGAATTGATGTAATTCTGCCAGTGGTTATTATTTATCCTATTCTGCTCTTTATTTTTAGTAAAAAATATGGCTGGACAAATTGGAAAGAAAAGCTAACAGGAAAAATTAGTAATGTCGAATTAAATGCTTAAGATTATGCAAAACTTAACTCAAAATAATGTTCACAATTATTTCAAATTAAATGGATATCATCTAAATGCAAAAGACTTGTGCCGTGTCGCTTATAGTTATATTAAAGAAGGAGATGCATATGAACAATCTATTGGAGAGTTCTTTTTAGACTGGTTTGATAAAAAAGATTATATCGAAATGACGACCTCTGGAACAACAGGACTTCCAAAACTGGTTAGATTAAAAAAACAAGCCATGATTCAATCGGCTTTGGCAACAGGTGATTTTTTTGGTTTGGAGCCAGGAGATAAAGCTTTATTATGTTTGCCAACGCAATTTATAGCAGGGAAGATGATGCTAGTGAGAAGTTTAATTTTAGGATTGGAATTAGATGTGGTTTCGCCAAGTCTGCATCCATTACAATTCAATACGACGACCTACGATTTTGTGGCAATGGTTCCGCTTCAGGTTCAAAACTCTATAGACGGACTTTCTAAAGTACGCAAATTAATTATTGGCGGAGCTAAATTAGATTCGGCTCTTGAGGAAAAGCTTTTGCCTTTAAAAACAGAAATCTACGAAACTTATGGAATGACCGAAACAATTACGCATATTGCAGCGAAACGTTTGGGGGATTCTGTTTTTTCAATTCTGCCAAATGTCAAAATCTCTCAGGACGATCGTCAATGTTTGGTGATTCATGTAGCTACAATTTCTGATGAGCCAATTGTCACAAATGATTTGGTAGAGTTGGTGAATGAACAGCAGTTTAAGTTTTTAGGTCGAATTGATAATGTAATAAATAGTGGAGGGGTAAAGCTGATTCCTGAACAGATTGAAGCTAAACTGACAGGAAAAATTGCTAATAGATTTTTTGTGACAGGACTTCCAGATACTACTTTAGGAGAAAAACTAGTTTTGGTTATAGAAGGAGAAAAACAAGAATTTGAACCTGATTTCTTTGATGTTTTAGGGAAATACGAGAAGCCAAAAGAAATAGTCTTCGTTTCAAAATTCAAAGAAAATGAAAACGGAAAATTACTTCGTAAACCAACTTTGCAAGAGTAAAATTTCAATCTTTTAAATTCCAAACTTGAGTTTAGAACTTTGTCAAAGTTTTAAACTTTGACAAAGTTGTAAAATAAAAAAATCCCAAATTTCAATAACTCAGATTGAAATTTGGGATTTTAAATATTAAGCAATTCCAAGGTTGGAATTTGGAATTTGATATTGGAATTTTTACTTTTTTCTTTCCATTAGCGCCATATAGAATCCATCAAAACCAGACTCTGAAGCTAACATTTTACGATCTTCAATAAAAGTAAATTGTTGCCCGATTTCTGTTTTTAAGAACTTTTCTACTTGTTCTTGGTTTTCTGATGGAAGAACAGAACAAGTGGCGTAAACTAATTTTCCTCCTGGTTTTACAATTTTAGAATAGCTTTCTAAAACTTCGCTCTGAACTTTACGAATGTTGTCGATAAATTCAGGTTGTAATTTCCATTTAGAATCTGGATTTCTTTTTAAAACTCCTAATCCGCTGCAAGGTGCATCAATTAAAACACGATCAGCTTTTTCGTGTAATTTTTTAATCACTTTTGTGCTGTCGATGATGCGATATTCAATATTAAAAGCACCATTTCTTTTTGCTCTTAATTTCAATTGTTTCAATTTACTTTCGTACAAGTCCATTGCAATCAATTGACCTTTATTTTGCATTAGAGAAGCCATGTGTAATGTTTTTCCGCCCGCACCTGCGCAAGTGTCTACTACGCGCATTCCTGGTTTTACATCTAAAAAGTCTGCAACTAACTGAGAGTTGGCATCTTGAACTTCAAAAAGTCCTTGTTTAAAAGCGTCTGTCAAAAATACGTTTGCTCTTTCTTTTAAAACAAGAGCATCTGGCTGATCTTTTAAATATTCAGTTTCAATATTTAAATCCATTAAAGTATTTCTAAGACTTTCTTTTGTACCTTTTAAAGTATTAGTCCTTAGAATAACTTTTGCCGGCTGATTTTGCGCTGCAATTTCTTTTGCCCAAACTTTTTCTCCAAGTTCTTTTACGCCCAATTCATCCATCCAATCGGGAATAGATTCTTTTATGGCTCTAGTTTTAGATAATTCATCAAAGCGACCTTTGATTTTTCTTTCAGGAGTTCCTTCCAGTTGTCTCCAATCTGGAATTGGATAACCGCGTAAAACAGCCCAAACCGCAAACATTCTCCAAAGATTGTCTCTGTCGTAAGGTTCTTTTACTTCGGCAATTTCTGCATATAATCTTTTCCAGCGAACAATTTCGTATATCGTTTCAGCAACAAACTTCCTGTCAGAACTTCCCCAACGTTTGTCTTTTTTTAATGCTCTGGCTACCACTTTATCAGCATATTCTCCTTCGTTGAAAATGGCATTCAAAGAGTCAATGGTAGTATAAACTAAATTTCTGTGTAATCTCATTTCTATAATTTGAGTTGCAAAGGTACTATTAATTGATTGAAAGTTAAATTTTTAATACTGAATCTTAATCTAACTCGTATTAAAAGAAAAAAACACTCCAAATTAGAGTGTTTTTTTTGAATTATTTAAAAGCCTATTATTTTGTAATACGCGTTAATCCAATATTTTCAGGAGCGTGAAGCACCATCGGGAATTTTTCTATTTTAACAGAACTGCTGTCTAGACCAAAAGCTCTTTCCTCAGACAAACTCAGTTTTTTTATGAAGAAATAAGAGTTCATGATAATATTTTCATGCCATCTTAAATCGTTGTCGTTTGATAAGAATTTCTCAGACAATACAAATTTAAAGTCTCCAATAATATTGTTCTTGTTTAAAGATTCGTAACGGCTGGTAATATCTACTTCACCTCGTTTTACCATGTCTTTGATAACTTCTCTAAACATCAAATTGATTTTGGTTGGCTCTCTAAATCCTAAGTTAAAATCAATTCTATAAATATCGTCTTTCGCAATTTCTGTTACTTTATATTGCGTTTTGTAAGGTTCAGTTAAAATATTAACGTGAACAAACCAATAAATATCAGCTCTTTTTGGACGTTTTTGAAGGATCGAATAAATTACTTTTTCTTCCAATTCATCAACGCGATTTGCATTGGTCATATAAACCAAATGTGTGGCATATTTCGGAATGGATAAATCTTGGCTTAACTCTACCAGAACTTGCTTGTAATCATCAACTTTGACCACCTTAGTGTAGTTTTTGTTGATTTTCTTAGCTAGATACCAGATTGTCATCACAGAAATAAGTAAACTAGCAATAATTAATGTTACGTAACCACCTTCGGCAAATTTGGTAATATTAGCAAAAAGGAAGCTGAACTCAATCAATAAATAAATTGTAATTAACGGTACCATAAAGTACAGTTTTACACGTTTCATGATTAAGTAGTAATTCAATAATATGGTTGTCATGATCATACACAAAATAATGGCAAGACCATACGCATGCTCCATGTTTCCTGATTTCTCGAAATGTAAAACGATTCCAACACAGCCAAAAAACAATAGCCAGTTGATTGACGGAATGTACAATTGACCTTTTACTTCTGTTGGATATTTGATTTTTACTTTTGGCCAGAAGTTCAGACGCATAGCCTCGTTAATTAATGTAAACGAACCAGAGATAAGCGCTTGAGATGCAATTACAGCGGCAAGAGTTGCAACTACGATTCCGAAAGGTAAAAACCAATGTGGCATAATCAAGTAAAACGGATTTCCGTTTTCACCTCCTAATTGCTGTAACGTACTTCCTTCGTGGTGAATTAAATAAGCAGCTTGTCCAAAATAGTTTAAAACTAAAGTGGTTTTCACAAAAATCCAGCTAATTCTAATGTTTTTTCTTCCACAGTGTCCCATGTCAGAATATAAAGCCTCAGCTCCAGTTGTACATAAGAAAACAAATCCAAGAACGAAGAAACCATCAGGATGTATCGATAATAAATGATAAGCATAATAAGGATTAATCGCTTTAATTACTTCAGGATAATTCAATACCTGAATTGCTCCTAGTGTACCCAACATAGCGAACCAGATTAACATCATTGGAGCAAAGAATTTTCCAACCAATTTAGTTCCAAATTGCTGAATAGTAAATAAAACGAATAAAATGGTAATTACGATGTACACGATAGTTTGTGTCTGCATCGTTGGGTAAAATGCCCTAATTCCTTCTACAGCAGAAGAAATCGAAATAGGCGGGGTTATAATTCCGTCGGCGAGCAGGGCGCTACCACCAATAATCGCGGGTACTATAAGCCATTGAATTTTAGTTTTCTTTACCAATGCATATAAGGCAAAAATCCCTCCTTCACCGTGGTTGTCTGCACTTAAAGTAATAAGTACATATTTAATTGTAGTTTGTAATGTAAGCGTCCAAAACACACAAGAAATGCCTCCTAAAACAATATCAGCATTTATCGTATGATCACCCAAAATAGCCTTCATTACGTACAGTGGAGAAGTACCAATATCTCCATAAATAATCCCTAAAGTAATCAATAAACCCCCTATAGACAACTTACTATGTAAGTTTTTATGCGATGCGCTCATGTATAATTTTATAAAAAGACGGTTGCAAATTTACTGTTTTAAAACAAATTAGAGGCAATTAAAATTAAAAAGATAAAAAAAAGCACAATCGTAAAATTGTGCTTTCTTTTTTGAATATTATTTATTTCGAAAATTAACCTCTTCTGCCATTTCCTCTAGAACTCGAACCGTTATCTCTTTGGCTCTGTCCCCCTCTAGATTCTTGGTTTCCTCTAGAAGGTTCTTGGCTCATACGTGGTGATTCTGAACGTTGGCTTTGTTGTGGTCTAGCAGAATAGTCTCTGTTTGAATTGCTAGACTGGTTTTCAGAATAACTTCTTGAACTTCTTTCAGCTCTTGGAGCAGATGCCTCTCGGTTAGAATATCCTCTTGATGTGCTAGAAGTATTTCCGTTTCCGTAATCTACTCTTGGAGTATTCTGTACTCTAGCTGCATTTTCATTTCTTTGAGAATTATAGCCATTATTTGAATAACCACCACGATTTGTGCTTCTTTCTGTGCTTACACTTTCAGTACTTCTGCCTGTAGAGTTATAACCTCTATTGGTATTGTTGCTTCTGTCTACAGATGATCTGTTTGTTGCATTTCTGTTTTCAGCATATGTTCTGTTAGAAATACCATTATCAGATGTTGTTCTTCCTGTATAATTTCTATTGGTGTTATACGTATTTCGGCTAGTTTCTCTGTTTGCTACACGTCTTTGTTCTAATTCATATCTGTTAGATGTGTTTGCGTGCCTTTCAGCAAAACTGTAGTTAGGACGCATTCTTTCGTAACCGTAACTACGTCTTGTTTCATAAATAGCAGGGGCTCTGTAGCTTCTTCTCACATTTACATAGTTATATGTATTGTGTACGTTGATGCAAACATTGATATTATTTCTATATCTGTAAACAGGGTAAGGTCTCCAAGCAGTATAATAAGTTGGATAATAACCCCAATACCAAGTTGAATAATACGGTCTGTAATTTGTTACCCAAAATGAAGTGTAAATAACAGGTGCCACACTATAAACAGGCTCATAAATGTAATTTGCTCCGTATAAGTAAGCGTTTCCAACAATTTGAACGCTCACTTTATTGTAATTGTCTCTTTCTACATCTATCGTAGCAACGTCTTGGTAAACATCACGGTCCAAAACTGCTTGTATTATTACAACGTGAGTTCTGTTTTCAACACTTTCGATTACACGAAGATAGTCTACTTCGTCATCTCCGTTAAGGTCAAGATTTGATATTTGATATTTCGGATCATTTAAACGTCTTTCAAAATCTTGAAGATTGGCTGATTCTCCAAACATCGAAGCAACAGCTCTTAAATCTAAGTTATCGCTTATATCTGAGTTTTTTGCATAAACAGTAGTTTGACTTTGCGCAGCGCAAGAACCAAAAACTAGGGCTGATATTGCTATTAAAAGTAAATTCGCTTTCATGGCTAATTTGTATTAAATTATTTTGTGTTATGAGATATCCAATTACTGTGCCACAAAATTTATTTAAAACAGGATGAATTTTATAATGCTGATTTTTAGTGTTTTAAATTTTTAGAATAGTAGTTTTGTGACTTTTTTATATAAAGTTCTGTAAATGAAACAATAAATAAGCTTAGCAAAAAAATAGGAAAATTAATTTTCCATGTGGGAATTAATTGTATTTTAGCGTTAACCAAATTTTAAGTTTCCTATGAAAAAACTCGCTTTATTTTGTGTTATTTTTATTTTATTGATGTCTTTTAGATCATTTAATTATAAAACTGACGTTGCTTACAATAATGGCTTTACTTCAATGACGGTAGATACATTATTTAAAGACAGAATTAGTATTAGAGCAATTCTTATTGATAAAAATAAAGTTTGGTATGGTGCCGATAATTCTCGTTTTGGGTATTATGATTTGGATAAAAAAGAAAAATTTGAAGAACATATTTATCGCGATACATTAAAATTAGAATTTAGAAGTATAGCTCAAACTTCAAAAGATATTTTTTTATTGAGTGTGGCAAATCCTGCACTTCTTTACTCTGTTTCAAAAAAGGATCGCAAAGTTAAATTGGTTTACAAAGAAGTTAATCCAAAAGTATTTTACGATAGCATGCAGTTTTGGAACGACAAGGAAGGAATTGCAATTGGTGACCCAACAGAAGATACTTTTTCAATTATTGTTACTCGTGATGGCGGAGAGACTTGGACCAAACTGCTTTCTGATAAACTGCCGACAAATAGTACAGGAGAAGCAGCCTTTGCAGCCAGCAATACAAATATCGTTATAAAAGGTAATGATACTTGGTTAGTTTCAGGCGGAAGAAAAGCACGTGTTTTTTATTCTCCAGATAAGGCAAAAACATGGAAAGTTGTAGAAACTCCAATTGTGCAAGGAAGACAGATGACAGGAATTTTTACTGCCGATTTTTACGATTCTAAACAAGGTTTTATTGCAGGAGGAGATTATGATCTTCCTAATAATAAAGCCAATAATAAAGCTTTTACAAAAGACGGCGGCAAGACTTGGCAATTAATTGGTCAGAATATGGGATTTGGTTATGCGTCATGTATACAATATGTTCCTGGAGGTAATGGAAGAGAAATTGTTTGTGTTGGTTCTGAAGGAATACAATATTCTCAAAATGGAGGAGAAAACTGGATGCAGCTTTCTACAGATAACAAATTTTTTACCATTCGATTTGTGAACAGAAATACTGCAATCGCAGCAGGACACAATAAGGTAGTCCGATTGAATTTTAAATAAAAAAATAAGAACCCTAAATAATAAAGTAAGTATTATTATATAGGGTTCTTATCGCTGTTGTATCGTTAAGATTTAATCCTTATTGGCTTTGTCTCGGTATTGTTGCAATAATTTTCGATTAAAGTCGTCTTCAGATTTTTTAAGTAAGAGTATTTTCTTTGCAGGAAGTACTTTTTTCAGATTGTTCATGTATTTTTCACGAAGCTGATAGATTTCTTTATCTGTACTTTCTATTTGAGATAATAACGTTACAGCTTCTTTGTCTGAAAGATTTTTAAGATTTTCATCTTTTAACTGTTTTATATAAGTCTTCATTTTTAGGTACTTCAATTCATATTGTTTATCATCATAAGCATTATAAATTGGCCAGAATTTTTCAGCTTCGGTTGAAGTTAGTTCTAATTCTGTCGTTAAAAATGACACTTTAAAAGCTTTGATCTTTTCTCGCTTTTCATCAATTTTTCCATTTTGTGCAAAAAATGAAAAACTTGTCAGAAATAGCAATAGCGGTAAAATGTTTTTTATTTTCATTGTTGAGCTAAGTTGTTGAGTTAAGTTTGATTTAATTTTGTTCTGAAATTAAGTGTTCTATGTTTGGGCTTGTAGCTAAAATATCTTCTAAAGTTTCATCTTCTAGAGTAACATCGTTACCTAATTTTTCGATATCGCTGTCATCCAGTTTTTGAATAAGATCGTATTGGCTTATATTAGAATGATAGGATAAATAATTTTCTAAAGTAGCCTCGTCAAGATCGGTTGAATTTGCTCTATAATTATTTATGGCAGGAATTAATATTGCAAAGCCCACTACTGCAGCGGCAGCCATCCAAAGTGTTTTTTTACGTTTGTAAAAAGGAATTACCTTAACTTCTTTTTCGTTTAATTGCTGCAAAACCTTTTCCGAAAAATCATCAAAATAGTTTTCTGGAGCTTTAAAGCCAGATTTTATTTTGGGTTCGTTTTCTAATTTAAATGTTTTCATAATACTTATAAGACAGTTTTAGTTACAAAAGGTTTAATTTGTTGTAACATATAATTCGATTTTTTTTACTGCGTGATGATAAGATGCTTTAAGTGCTCCAACAGATGTCCCTAAAATATCTGCAATTTCTTCATATTTTAACTCTTCAAAATATTTCATTTTGAAAACTAATTGCTGTTTCTCTGGAAGCGTTACAATTGCTTTTTGAAGTTTGATTTGAATTTCATCTCCATCAAAATAGAGATCGGCTTTTAAACCATCAATGGTTTTGTTTTGCAGATCTTCAGAAGAAATTCCACTTAATTTTGCTTTTTGCGATAGAAAAGTCAAAGCTTCATTTGTGGCAATACGATACATCCAGGAAAAAAGTTTACTTTCTCCTTTAAAGTTTTTAAGATTTTGAAAGACTTTTACAAAAGTGTTCTGTAATACATCATCAGCATCATCATGATTCAAAACAATGTTTCGAATATGAGAATACAAAGGTTTCTGATAATCAGACAAGAGTTTTTGAAACGCAGTATTTTGCGTTTCAGGGGTTAATAGTTGTTTTATAAATTCTTTCTCGTCTATCAAACTGTTTGTTTTGTAAACTTTTTTTAATAGAAGTTAGACAGAATTTAAAACAAAAGGTTTAATGCGCTTTTGAAATTATTTAAAATTCTGAATCTTCCTCTTGTGCAGGTGTTTGCGCAGGAGCTGGAGTTGGTGCAGCTGGTTTGCGTTTTACAGGTTCTGTACGAGGCTTTTCTGTAGGTTGTTCTGCTCGTGGCTCGCTTGTCATTTCGCCAGTAGTTTCTGGAGCATAGACAGGTTCTGTAGCAACAGGAACTACTTTTGGTTTTATTGGAAAATAAATTTCGGTCACCAATTTAGATGAAGCTTTTACATCCAATTTGCTTAATGTCAAAATTTCAAGATGAGACCAGCTTAAATCTGGAATAATCTTTTGATTGTTTATGTAAGCCGTTGTTTTTGCAATGGCTTCATTCCTATGGGAATAATCTCCATTAAGCGTTGTTTTTACAGCATCGAAACCATTTAATTTTCCTGCTAAAATATCGCTTCCCGAACTTGTTGAAATCTCTTTATTAATAGGCAAACAGATAGAAATCTTTGCTAAACCATTTTTAGTGTCGTAAGTATGATAAATGATAAAAGGTTTTCCTGCCGCAGACAAACCATTTGTTTCGCTAAACTGAATAAGCTTCGGAATTACAATTCTAGCATTCTTGCTTACTTTGGCAATTTCGCTAGTGAAAGTCTGCTTGATATAAGGAGTTTCAGTTTTCTTAACCACTCCATCTACTTTAACAGCATAAGTTTTAGTTTCGTAATCTAAGTTTTTGTCAATATTGGATAAACTTTTTTCATAGATAGTTCCAATAACTCGGTCAGAACCGCCATGAAGAGCGGTGTATATTTTAAATAGAAAACTCATAGTTCCTTTTCCTTTCCAAGTAACTTTTGTTTTGCCGTTTAAAGTATCTTTTAAGGTCCAGTTTACATCGGCTTCGGTGCCATCAAACTGCATTTTTTGATCGATGCTTTCTCCATCTTTCGTTTTAAGAATAATAGAATTTCCTTTTCCGTCTGCACCATCCCAATAAAATGTAGCGCCATTGCCACTGGTTTTATTAGCATAGGTCATTTTAATCGTAGGATCTTCAACAGACCATGATTCAAAATCTTCGTAATTTCTAAAGTCATTCAGGTAGTTATAAACCGTTGCACGAGGCGAATTTATGACTTTACTTCTTTCTACAGAAAAATCTCCTTTCTGTGTAGCAACAAAAACAGTAAGAGCAACAAAGCTTAAAAGTGCAAAAAGAAATAAATACTTTAGAATTTTCATGGTAGATTGTTTGGTTTCGGTAAAGTTATAAATTTTATTATGAGTCTTACTAATAACCCCTAATTATTAGGTTTTATTTTATCTCGACCAGAATAATTTATCTTTTTAGAAAGATTTTAATTACGAACAAAAGGACGATGAAAAGCAGAAAGGCAAGGAGTACTTTGTAATTTCCTTTGTAGAAAACTTTGTGTAATTTCAAATCTTTTCGATAAGCAAATATCATAATGATTACAAAAGCGATAAAAAAACATACTCCAAATAGTAATTGTCCTTGACTAAACATAATTATAAAAATTTTTAGCAAATTTAGAGATTTGTAAACGATTTGCTGCTAAATTGCCTTTTCATTTCATTCAATAAATTTTCAGATTTATTAGAAAGTGATTTAAATTAGCAAAAAAAAGAAAACTACTATATGAAAAAACAACTTGACGCCGTAACTGAATTTCACACTGCTTTTAAAATTGGCCACAGTTTAACTCCAATTGCCGATGTAGGAGCAGAGAAGAAATTACTTCGTTATAATTTAATGAAGGAGGAAAATGAGGAATATTACGAGGCGGTTCAAAATAATGATTTGGTTGAAATTGCAGATGCACTTGGAGATATGATGTACATCTTGTGCGGCACAATTATCGAGCACGGACTTCAGGATAAAATTGAAGCTGTTTTTGATGAAATCCAACGCAGTAATATGAGTAAATTAGGAGAAGATGGGAAGCCAATTTACCGCGAAGACGGAAAAGTAATGAAAGGCCCAAATTATTTTAAACCTGATTTTTCTAAATTATTGTAAAGAAGTTTTTTAACGCAAAGAACGCTAAGTTTTTTTCTGCAGTTCTTATAAAAAGGCAAAGTTCGCAAAGCTTTACGTTATTTTTGTCATTTCGACGAAGGGACCCATAGCGAACAGGCGAAGCAAATCTTCGCAAGTAACGGCAACGAGAAGCTAAAATTTAATAATAAAGGAAAAATGAAAAACCCGATAAAACTAAATTTATCGGGTTTCTTTTTATAATGGTTTTGGATTATTGAACTTTCACTGTCCATCCAAAAGTATCTTCAGAAAGTTTGTTCTGAAGATTTGTTAATTTTTCTTTTAAGAAAGAAGCATAAGAATTTTCGATTGGAGCCATTTCAAAATACTCATCTTTATACGAGAATCCTTTGATAACACTGATTACAGCAGCAGTTCCTGCTCCGAAGATTTCTTTCAAAGATCCGTTTTTAGCAGCTTCTACCAATTCAGAAACAATTACAGGGCGAACTTCTACTTTTAATCCTTCTTTTTCAGCCATTGCAATCAAACTTTTTCTGGTCACACCATCTAAAATTCTTTCGCTTGTTGGAGCTGTTAATAATGTATCGTTAATTCTGAAGAACACGTTCATTGTTCCAGCTTCTTCTAATTTTGTATGCGTTGCATCATCTGTCCAGATAACTTGTTGGAAACCGTCTTTGTTTGCCAAGTTAGTTGGGTAAAATTGAGCAGCGTAGTTTCCTGCAGCTTTTGCAGCACCAATACCGCCGTTTGCAGCTCTACTGAAATGTTCTGCAATGATAACTTTTACTTCACCTCCGTAATATGCTTTTGCAGGAGAAAGTAAAATCATAAATTTATATTCATCAGAAGGATTTGCAATTACTCCAGGACCTGTAGCAATCATGAAAGGACGAATGTACATACTAGCTCCGTTTCCTCTTTGAATCCAATCTTTATCTAATTTCAATAATTCATTTAAACCATCCATAAAAATAGCTTCTGGGACTTCTGGCATTGCCATCCTTACAGCAGATTTATTAAAACGTTTGAAGTTTTCATCTGGTCTAAACAACCAAACATCATTATTGTCATCCTTATAAGCTTTCATTCCTTCAAAAATCGCTTGTCCATAATGGAAGACTTTTGATGACGGATCCATTAAAATTGGAGCATAAGGCTTAATGACAGGATTTTGCCATTGCCCGTTTTTAAAATCGCATTCGAATAAATGGTCTGTAAATACAGCACCAAAACTTAAGTTGTCAAAATCTACTTCGTTTATTTTTGTAGAAGTAGCTTTAATGATTTCAATTTTGCTCGTTTGAGTTGTACTCATAGTTATGTATGTTTTTTGTGAGATATTCTTCACTCTCAGAAATCTAAAGTGATGATATCGTGTAAAATGGAATTTATCGAATGCAAAATTACGTAAAAATCTGTAAAATGCTTAGTGAAAATTCATTATTTATAGGTTTTGATTGAGATTTGTTTATCCTATAATAAACTCAAATATTTAATTGATTTTTATAAAGATTTTATGAAAAAAGTGTCGTTTTTTAAGGCTTTACGCATTTGTTTTGACTAAATTTGATTATTGAAATGGCTTGAAAATCAACAATAAGCTATTATTAAATTCTTAAAAGGTGAAAAGGGAAATAATTAAAACGCTAGATGGCTCAACTACAATTCGTTTGCCTGAATGGGACGAGTGTTATCATTCAAAACACGGTGCAATTCAGGAAGCAAAACATGTTTTTATTAAAAATGGTCTTTCATTATTTGAAAATCCGATAAGTATATTAGAAATAGGTTTTGGGACTGGTTTAAATGCTTTTATCACGTATTTGGAAGCTATTAGAAAAAATCAGAGAATAGATTATGTTGGAGTAGAGGCATATCCTGTTGATGCAGATGAAATCTTGGAGATGAATTATGCCAATGAACTTGAGGCATTGGAATTTGAGAACATTTTTGAGAAAATGCATAAAAGTGAATGGAATGAAAAAATAGAAATTTGCGACCTGTTCTCGTTAACCAAAAGAAAACAATTTTTTCACGAAATAAACGATTTTGAAATTTTTGATTTGATTACTTTGATGCCTTCGGATATAGAGTACAACCGGAGCTTTGGAGTACTGAAATTTTTCAGAAAATGTACAATAGCTTAAAACCAAAGGGCGTTTTGGTTACCTATGCTGCTCGAGGAGTTGTGAAGAGAAGCATGATGGAAGTTGGATTTACGGTAGAAAAATTAACAGGACCTCCAGGAAAAAGGGAAATGTTTCGAGCTTTTAAAACGGTTCAAATGAATAATTTAGAATAATTCTATATTGATTTATTTGTTTTAAGAAAACGTATTCGTTGCTAAAGTTTTTTAAAAAATAAGTTAAAAGTAATGTTTATGTTGGTTATTTGTTTAAATTTGGTGCGAGTTTAAAAAAATAGATAACCCCCGAAAATCTTATTTTATTATGTCAAAAATGATGTTTGATTACACGAAATCAATACTTGAAAGAGTTAGTTTCGATCCGGTACTTTTCTGCAAAGAGTTAGAAAAAGCTATCAAAACACTGTTGCCTTACGAAATGGAACAATTGCAAGAGTGGTTACTGAATTTCGTTGTCGGAAAACCAGAATTAAAACAAAGTCTACAACTAATTAAAGTATAAAAAGAAAGGAGCCAATTTGGCTCCTTTTTTATTGCGCTTTCTTTTGTAATGGACTGATGATTTGAACATTCTGAAAAACAATTGCGCCTTTTACAACGCCTGCGATTGTAGATCTGAGTGCATCAATGATTTGCATCTTTAATTCGCTCTTTGGGTAAATCAAACTTACCTCTCGGGCTGGTTTTGGTTCCTTAAAGTTACGAAGTTTCAGTTTATCGGATTCTTTTAAGTCTAAGGTGTGCAAGTACGGAAGTAACGTTGTGCCAAGGCCTTCGTCTGCCAATTTTATTAAAGTTTCAAAACTTCCGCTTTGAATCTGAAAATTATTTTGATCGACGTCAGAGACGCTTTTACATAAATTCAAGATGCCGTCTCTAAAGCAGTGGCCGTCTTGTAAAAGCAGAATTTCATTGAGGTTTAAATCGGCTACTTCAATTTCTTCTTTCTGAAAACTAGCATGATGCTCAGGAATGTAGGCTACGAATGGTTCAAAGTATAACACAATTTCCTTGATTTTTTCGTCTTCAAGCGGTGTTGCGGCAATTGCAGCGTCCAGATGCCCATTTTTTAGTTTTGTAATGATTTCCTCTGTATTCAGCTCCTCAATTAAGAGTTTTACTTTTGGATATTTCTTAATGAAATTATTCAAAAACATAGGCAGAAGTGTAGGCATAATCGTTGGAATAATTCCTAAACGAAATTCTCCGCCAATAAAACCTTTCTGCTGTTCTACGATATCTTTTATGCGATCGGCTTCGTTTACAATGTTTTTCGCCTGGCTGACAATTTTTTGTCCTATGTCAGTAAGCTGAATTGGTTTTTTGCTTCTATCGAAGATTAAGATATTAAGCTCCTCTTCAATCTTTTGTATCTGCATACTTAAAGTTGGCTGTGTTACGAAGCATTTTTCAGCAGCAAGAGTGAAGTTTTTATGCTCAGCAACCGCTAACACATATTGCAATTGAGTTATAGTCATGTTGATAGTAATTTGTGATGCGAAAATAAGAAAATATAATTTTTATTTATATATATTTTAGTAAAGTTACTCTAAATTTGTAGTAAATTAGTGTAAAAAATAAGATTATGAAGACAAATATTTTAGGATTACCAGTAAAAGAATCAGAATTGTTAGTACAAGAATTGAATGTATTATTATCAAATTTTCAAGTATATTATCAAAACTTAAGAGGGATTCACTGGAATATTCGCGGAAAGCGCTTCTTTGATTTACATGTTAAGTTTGAAGAATTATATACAGATGCACAACTTAAAATAGATATGATCGCAGAAAGAGTGCTAACAATAGGAGGAACGCCTCTGCATACTTTTGAAGATTATATTCAAAATAATAAATTGACGGTTGGAAAGAATATTTCTAACGATGAAAAAGCAGTTCAATTGATTGTTCACTCCTTATCTGATTTATTAAAAATCGAAAGAGAAATATTGAACAAATCTGACGAAATTAATGATGAAGGAACCAATTCTATGATGAGCGACTTTATTGCTGAGCAGGAAAAAACAATTTGGATGATGAATGCTTGGTTAGAAGAATCGTTATAATATATTGGTTTTTAATAAAATAGAAGCAGAATGGGATGAAAATTGCATTCTGCTTTTTTGTTTGTGTTAAATTTCTATAAAAATCTCTTTGATTTTATTTGTTTAACGCTATTTTTGCTTTGATGAAATTTATAGCCCGCATATTATTATTCATTTTTATTGCCTTCTTATCGACCCCAACAATTGTTCAGGCGTTAAAGAAAGGGAATAATACGGCTATATCTTTTAGCATTGCTGAAGAAGAAGTGCACAAAGAACTTAAAAATGTAGTTCACCCTACAATTCTTGAGCATGAAGTTTTGATTCCGGTTTATATCGAGAAAAAAACAATTATTTCTGAAAATATTGTCAAACTAGACAACATATCTCCGAGCATATTTGCTCCACCGCCAAACGTAGCATAATACTTCCGATTATTTTGATCTTTATCCGCATTTCTATTGAGATGTGGCAAATCTTTAATGAATAATTTTTTTAGTATTATATTATGACAAAAAAAATCAATCTTTTTGCTAACCTTAAATCTGATTTTGCTTCAGGTTTAGTGGTTTTCTTGGTGGCTCTTCCATTGTGTTTAGGTATTGCAATGGCTTCTGGAGCACCGTTATTTTCTGGAATTATCGCTGGTGTTGTGGGTGGTATCGTTGTAGGATATTTAAGCCAATCACATATTAGTGTATCAGGTCCAGCTGCTGGGTTAACC
>Ga0099824_1005249_pt1 | contig 18313 bp, 11 predicted proteins | sample SiratrowhiteBW_FD_76837 | JGI IMG/M metagenome (GOLD analysis project Ga0099824, IMG submission 76837) | Root nodule microbial communities of legume samples collected from California, USA - Siratro white BW | ecosystem: Host-associated > Plants > Roots > Nodule | place: USA: California... | reverse complement strand
TATATATATATATATATATATATATATATATATATATATATATATATATATATATATATATATATATCCTAAAATTTTTACATTTTAAAATAATAAGCTAAATAAGCTTATTCATAATTGTTTTCGTCTGGCCGATTTTTTTTTTAGTTTTCCCGAAAATTTTTCTAATTTTCTACGGTTAATGCTTCTAAAGATAACTTGAAAATACACGTTAAAGTAATAACATTACAACTAGTTTATTATATGTAAATTTTATACAACGAGTTTAATTATTTTAATTCATAATATTAGAAGTAATCCGCATGACTATTATTATTGATTAAAATAAGTAATAATAGATAAAACAAAATTAAAAATAATAAAAAATGTATTAAAACATAAAAGATAATAATAAAAAAATAAATAATAATAATAAGTAGTTAATTTACAAGCTAAAACCTTCTAAAATAAAGTATTGATCCAACTAGGTTATTAACTAATCAAATAAACTAATAACTAATAACTCGTTTATTAACTTTACCAAACACACTAAAACAAACTGATTGATAAAAACTATATAGTAAACATTTAAATATAATATAGAAACTAAAACAGAATATTGACACAAAAAACAATTATTTTTAAGCTAAATAAGCTTATTCATAATCTAATTATAAAACCCTCCCATATAGTTTTTTCTCATAAATTTTTATTTTAAACTAATTCCGAAAAAGTTCATTTTATTATTTTATTATTTCTCTCAGAAGTTCTTCTCAAAGAGTTTTGTCCAATCGGATTCCACTACGTAAATTACCGTTCATAAATCAATAAATCACCTAAAATATTTATATCAATTCATTTCAGTTTGTTTTCTGAACCAGCTCTAACTTTTTTCAGTTTGAGTATATTGGACTTATGGATAATAAAAAATAATTAAATAAAAAAATATTTTTAAACTTTATGTTAAATATAAATTATAATACATATTTTCTGTTAAAATATTATTTTAATTTTTAAAATAAAACTATTATTTTATAAAATGAATTAGGACAAAATAATATAATTGAATGCAGATACACTTGTTCATCTCACTAGGTTCACCTCAGTGGCAAGTATTAATGTTCATATCCAAGTAAAATGTGGAGTATGATTTTATTATATGTCACATAAGTTATACAATTTCTATTAAAGGAAAAATAACGCTATCGAACAAAAAAGACAGATGTTACATGTTACATACATTGAACATACAACAACCAGAAATTGAAGAGAGGTTAGACACACCATTTCATGCATACAGCTTCTGAAGATCATCTTTGAATTTGGCTTTCAGCTGCTCTCTCTTTATCTTGAGAGCAGCAGTGACTAATCCAGATTCAGGAGTCCATGGATCCGCCAGCAACTTTATCTTTGCAGGGATTTCAGATTTCTCCAGCTTTGCAGCTTTACCAACCTGAAGAGAACAAATCAAGGAAATGAGCCATCAACCATGCATCATATACAATGGCTATAGACTTAGGATCCAATTGGATGAACTTTTCCATAAACACTTATGGAAAGAAAAGAAAATAGATTGACCAAAGGGCACCTCCACTACCTTAAACAAAAGTTCAACTTCAGTTAGAAGAATGGAGTGGGCAAGGATAAAATTCCTAACAAATTGAGCATAGAGGCTTTAAAACCATGCCAAGGACAACATTTCCCATAAGCTTACGGTTTTAGGTGGATGATAAGCTCCTCAGTGGATGTGGTTGCTCATAAACAGCTTATTATCGTTTAACCCTGCATCTTGTGGTATGAGCTGCTCTCCAATTTTCACAAATAAATGATGATTCCTAAGAGAGAAATGTTGGAAACACACTCCCTATTGTTGGTTGGACTTTATCCCAGATCACAATTTTGTGGGTGTCACATGCTATTTAATGAGTCTCTCCCATGATTATGTAATTTTCAACAAATTTAAGCCAATAGGAGAAAGTATGATATAAAGAGTTTGTTGTTAGTACTGCTCTTCCTAATAAGTTCACTCTTACATTGTTTTTAATCCTGGTTTATCTTAACTGTGGCTTTATCTTAGCTTTAGCACCAATTAAGATTATGAGAAGTTTCACAAAAAAATATATAATTCCAACCTCAAGAATTAAGGCAGACTATGTATGTGGTCTTCCTAAAACGACCTTTCAAGAGATGCATGTCAAAATAAGCAAGCCTATCAGAATTGATCTCTCAACAGACGCATGCCAAAACAAAGGAGCCTATAAGAATAGATCAGCTATAAACTCTGATACCATGTTAAATTTCAATTTAAAACTGGGTGCCAATAAGCAAATCGAAATGGGCTATGTGGGACTTCCCCTCCCTTAAAAGCTAGCTGTCAATGAGGGAGAACCAAGCCACTCAAGTACTACATTGAGCATCCCATACTAGATGTGGAACTTAGGGTCAGAAGTGGAAATTTATACTCCTGTATTATCCCACTATAAGTACATAGTTCACAACAAGTCCCATCTGATAAAAATTGTGTCATGTATATTCTGGTAATTGATACAGCATAAATGGACAATCTCGGATACGTGCCAGTAATTTCAGTGAAGTTTCCCTCCTTCCGACTATCTTTCACCCTTTTTAAGATCACGGAGCAACTCTTCAATCTCCAAGAAGTTATCTTTGATGGTGTTTATCTCCATTTTCATGGCAGTTAATAATCCTGTCACAATCCAAAAGTCCCCCTCCCAAAGCATAGGTTGGTCTTTACATAAACCAACCTCACATAATTACAATTAACGAATAATCTCCTATCAACCACAGTTACACAACCCCCTTAACAACCTTACTCATTATTTCTAAATTTTCACCTACAGTACACCTTCCAAACTCTGTCCTTCCCAACATTTGGTCTAACACAATTACTGTTCTCAAGAGCTTTCATACAGGACATTCAAAAACACAAAACAAAGAGATAATACGGATTCAACCCTTATCACATGATTAGTGACAAAAAATATTGTCTGGCAAAATAACCAAATCAAAGTCAAATGAGGCATCACCCTCCCTTAGAGCTCAAGAAGTCTTGACAACTTTATCTATGGCTGAGGCAACTGGGCACACCTTTCTAGCCCACCTCTCTAGCCCACCTTTCTAGCCTACCACTATCCTCAACAACGACGGCCAACAACAACGGTTAACGGTGTAGTGAGAACATAGGTCCCAATATTGAAACTATGTAAGAAGATAAAAAATTATTTTATTATCACCCCAATTATATTCTCAAAATCTGCATTTGCAATAATCAAAACCTTTAAAACAAAGGAAATAAAGATATGTTGAAATGAATAGGAGGATTCTAGAGATATTTTTTTCCTAAAAGCTATTTACAATGGATATTTACATATACCTAACACTAACCTTGGAAATAGCCTGCAGAACCTCCTTGACAGTTTCAGGTTTGTTACACAAATCAGGAAAATCTTGGTAATCTATACCAGCTTGTTGGGCCCATTTCTCCAAGGACTGTTGTGAAGCAACAACTAGAGCCACACAGTAATTGTGAAAGGGATCTGCATAAACCATCATATTATCTGCATAATCACATGATGCTAGTGCTGCCTCAACCTACAATTAAGTCATAACGAAAGAAAAGAAACGTAAGGCCAGAAAAAGTTATTGTGGATCTTGTGCCAGTATTTCATCCAGATACCAGAATGAACAATGTATAGTTTGAGTTACCTTTCCAAGAGATATATATTCTCCATGTTGAAGTTTGACAATATCTTTCTTCCTATCTATGATTTCAAGACATCCATCAGGATGAAACTGCCCAATATCGCCAGTATAAAACCAGCGCATACCTTTCTCATCAACCTGTAATATGTTCAATAACCAAAAAATGTAATCAAGCTTAGTATTATGCAAAAACAGATTTAAGATCTGTTAAAGAAAATTAAAAAGGAAAAATGACAAGCATATTTGGAAAATACCTTGAACACTTCTTTAGTTTTTTCTTCATTCTTAAAGTAACCAGCTGTCACACTAAATCCTCCAACTACAATCTCTCCCCTTGGCATTGGTTTATCTGATGTCAGATACCCTCCTTCTTCCCAAGAAATAAGCTATACAACCACATCAATAGAGAAATCAAGCTCCACTATATAAGCCCTTCCACGTAGCACCAACTCTAGAGTTCTAATACATACAGACTACGAGATATGTTTTGATATTTTTCATCAATGTTTTTAAAACCAGACCAGTCATTGATTGAATTAGTCAAGGTACTAGTTTAAGGTTTAATGGTTCAACAAGGGTCGAACCAGTATTAATAAAAATATTTTAACGATTAAAAATACATAATAATATTAAAAAAATTACAATATCACCATTTTATAATGCAAATACAACATTTAAAATACATATAAAGGTTTAAATAAAAAAAAGCTTATCATACTTAAATTGAAATTCAATAATAATAACAAGTTTATATATAGAATAAGAATGAAAATGGTGAATATTTTAGGTTTACTTTTTTAAAGGAGTTTTTTTTGTCGACCCGGCTTGACACTGGTCGTTTCCACCAGCTTGATATTGATCTTGTCCTTCATCAGTTTTATATCACAACAAGAGACCAATTTTAAATTGAGCCAGCGTGCCTGATCTCATAACCATGTTTCTCATGTGTTACTAACTTCTTACCATTGATGTTTAGTAAGTTTTATCACCCACAAGCATTAAACCATAAGAATTAATGGCCATTACAATAGAGCAATGCAATATGTATGAATGAATAGTATTTGGAAGTTCATTCCACTGGTTTTTTGGTTGAAGGGATATATGGCATACCTTAATGTAGCAACAAGGAAGTGGTGGACCGACACGTCCCACACTGTAGTCATCCCACTCAGAGAATGCAGCCCCAGCAAATGTTTCAGTCAAACCATATCCTTGCCCAATAGGAGACCTATCAACAACTCAATAAGTACATGTTGTTAGTGTATATTGGTTAAAGTTAAGGGTGATAGATGGATGGGTTTTGTTAGATTGTAATACATATAGAGAACTCAGGGATAGTGAGACTCTTCCTGTATTTCAGTGTGAATCAATAAAACTACTATCAATCTATAGTAAATGTTCTAGGATAGTCATAAATAAATATCGAAAGCCCTATTTAGAGTAATCTAAAGACACTCTCAAGTATTATAAGACACAATGATATTATAAGGCATTTTATGGATAAAAGTGTCCCTCAAAGATTTGAAATGTCACCATATAGGTTTCTATGGAGGATTGAATCAATGAGAAAGAATCTCCGAACATTAGTTTGGTGACAATTTAAATATTCGAGGAATTTTAGTGGCAAGCTTTAGAGGACAAAGGGGGTGATAAAAGGAGTACGAGGAACTAATCTGGAGACTGAACTTTAAGAAAGGGATGATGTGGTAAGGTAACAACATTGGAGGACAAACTAAAGCTCCAACATAAATTTACTCCGAACACACATGCAAGAACACATATATATATATTCAAATATCAGTTAGTTGCTACCAAGTATTATGTAGTATAAAAATAGGAACCATTACCCCATGCAGATATTGATGAAGTATTGTGAATCTCCAGATAAAGGAGCTCCCCCACAAAGCATAAATCGGAGCTGGCCTCCAAGTGCGGAACGAACTTGTTTAAAGACAATGGTATCCCACACCAACTTTTCCAATCCCCAAGCCCCAAACCAACTTCCTTTTACAGCAGCCAGTCGACGTTTGTAAGCAAAATGGAAAAGATTCTTCACAAGGCCCCCTTTTTGCTCAACCTACATACAGTGTATGAAACGGTAAGAAAGATAAATAACCATTCAACAACTATTTCAATTAAATGCATTTAACAACAGTAAGAGATGAAAAAGTTTATGTGAATGTGCAGACAAATGATAAGCACCCAAGCACAGGAGCAACCCACCCTTATTTAATGGGGACAATCAAAAATGGAAAGGGGTGGAGACCCGAAAGAAAGAAGATTAAGTGGTTACAAAATGTAGGATATAGTTAAAATATCGAGAATATTAGTATAGTATTTATACTGTTCCTTTAATTTAAGTCTTTATTTTAATTTTTTAAAGTCAGAGATGACACTTACAGGGTTATTATGTAGTTGCTGACATCCTTTAGGTTGTAAGAGTGTATTCCTCTTTACTTATTATCATCAACGAAATGAATGTATATCTTTATTTTTTCCAATTTTCTCCCAACTCACTAATATTTGGATTGGTCTAAGGACCTTGAGGACAGGGTCGAACCCACAGTGGCAATGTCAGACTAAACTTGAGGAGGCCCAATAGAAATAAAATTAATGGTTAAAGAATTTTATTGCATGGGGATAACATGTTACTGATAGTATTTATAATGATATTTAGTTCTTTTAATTCCCTAAAGCTAGATGATGACAGCTGTAGGGTCATTATTAAAGTGTTGTCATCTTTTAGGTTATATAAGTTTGTTCCTATTTACATGTTGTCATGAATGAAAAACATGAATGTTTATCTTTATATTCTCTACAAATATAATGGTAGTTAGAATCCAGATTAATTATGGTTAGGATTGCAGAGGGCTCACAAAATCATAAATTATGAGATCATAATATGAACAGTAGATTTTACTTTCTACAAAATATGATATATACACACACATGTGAATATAATGTAAATAATTGAAACAAGATCAATAACTTTGTCAATAAAATCATTTGTTGCCTTAACTTCCCCCATCAAGTACTCTACTCTGATATGATGGTATGAAAGTGCTTATGAATGTGGCTCAAATCCTGGACCATAATTTGAAACTAAGTTAAACATTCTCCTAAGGGCTTTGCTTCTTGACACATGAAATGGTATGGAATTTTCGTAAAAATACATTTCTATGAGTACTCTCTCTTTGATCCTTCTTGAATAGTTGATTAATTATGGTCTACGAGCTTACTGCCCCTCTTCTTAAAAATATTTCTATAGCTGCTCTCATCCTCCTCTTCAGCCCTCTTTCTTTTTTCAGTTTCTAGATCATCATCCTCAACATCAAACCTTGTTTTTTCATTAATCTTTGCTGCAAACCCACAACAACCTCAACTTTTTTTATTGAGTCAGTCACACTTTTGCAAACAATTACATCCCTTTCAGTTACCACAAAGTGGTGCTTCAAACGATAAACCCCTCTTATTGATAAACCTCTGGCAAAATTTGCATTGATTTTTTCTAGGAACTCCATTAATACATATTCCATGCTTCCAAGCCAAGTCTATTCTACTACCCAAAGCATTTTTTACCACCTTGTTAGAGTGAACGTTTTGTGAGAAGGGACTGTTAGCAGCAACTTCACAAGAGAGAGGGTTAGAAGCCCTAATTCCCAAAGCCATCATAATGTAATGGTGCTTCTACGTTTTATTTTGTAAATTCCATATAAGTTCTTAAAAGAGGAGACACAAATAAAAGATAAAAATGACACCAAGGAGATGGGAAAACAAAAACTAGAAACCACATGTGAATGAAAAATGAAAAGAAAATGCAGGTAGCCAAAGGAGAAACAAAATGGAAACCAACACCACGTATCACATCGCATCATAACAACAGCAAATGAAGAAACAAAACCTCACTAAGCACCACGTCGAAATAGACGTAGCCAAAGGAGAAACACAATGGAAACCAACACCACGTATCACATCGCATCATAACAACACGCGAATAAAGAAACAAAACCTCACTAAGCACCACGTCGAAATAGATGAAGACGAAGATCACGTGCAAAGTTGAAGACCCAGGCCATTTGTTTGTATGTAAAGGCATGTGAAGAAGAGGGTGAGCCATTCTTTTAATGGGCTTGAAACAAGCAGTAACTCAAAACGACGATTCTTTGTTTTATTTGATTTTCAATGACAACCCAACGATCTCACATTGTTGTGATCATACATAGGCACTAGAACAAAACAAAAGGTTCAAAACCGTGGAATCTTCCACGATCTAACTCTCGATTTTGAATACTATGATGAGCATTTTCTATTAGTTGATGTAGGACTCAGACACTCCTTAATTTCCAAGTCCCTGTCAACAACAGAAAAACTCACATTTTAGAACACTTAACTTCCTTATTAATCAAAACCCTCCACTAGTATCCTTTTTCAACATATTGACAACCAACTTCGGTACCAATTGATAAACACCCAAACACTTGGGAACCCACCCCGAAAAGCTTGATGTGAAAATTAAGAATCCCAAAAAATTGAAGTCCCTATTGAATTGTTAGGACTTAAGCACATGAAGAGAGTCTTACTGGTCCATTAGGTTACAGAGTTTCATGGCTTATGAACTACATCAAGTAGTTTACTTGATTTGCACCTTAATCCAACCTTCATGTAGTTGTTGGGATACACAAAAGGGGTAAAATACCAAGAGGTTTCCATCAACTAACTACAAGAAAACTATACAAGTAAACTTGAAGCAACAAATTTGTGAGTACTTTTCACTTATATGTTATTTGTCAAGCTTATTGCTACCAAATGTGAAACTTCAATTCATTCTTTTACCCCAAAAATTCCCTCCAAAGACGCTTAAGTTTATAAATTGATGCTAGTATATGTAGATGCATGATTTGCTATTAGTTGCACATGTCTTGATTAAAAGGAATAGGTGCAAGATATGGGACAAAATTAAAGAAAGAGATATTAGAGGAAACAAAATATTGGTTAAGATTAGGAGAAGCAATAATATCCTAATGATAACCTATTGTCACACTTTGTGTCTTATGACAAACTATCCAATAATCACAAAAGTTTCCTTGGTCATCTAAATATTGTCATTATTCCAAAAGTAGTGGATGAGGCATTGAATAGTAAGGACTAAAAAAAATGTTATGAAGGTTGAAATGGTTGCTCTAGAAAAGAACATTGGGAGTTGTGGATCTATCTAAACAATAAAATCTTGTAGGATGTTGATGGGTATTCACGGTTAAATACAAGGTAGATGGAATATTAGAAAGGTAAAAGACAAGTTAATCTTGTTGGATGTAAGTGGGTATTCACTATTAATACAAGATAGATGGGATGGGATATAAGACAAGGTTAGTAGTTAAGGGATATACTCAAACATATAGGATTGATTATCTTGAAACCTTTTCAGCGGTTGCAAAAATGAATAGTTAGAATTTTTTGCCTCTAGCAACTAACCATGGGTGGAGTTGGAGCTTTTAGCAATACGATGTACATGGCAATCTTAAGGACGAAATTTAGAGGAGATCCCACCTGGGTTAAAAGCCAAAGGAACACACACTATGGATTGAAACAATCTCCTAGAGCATGGTTTGACAGGTTTACTACTATAATGAAGACCGTGGGGTACATGCAAACCTAAGGTGACCTCTGTTTATTACGCATTCAAACATTCAGCTTTAGGGCGGTTTACTGCACTAATTGTCTATGTAGATGATATAGTTATAACTGAAAATGATTAGGTAGGAATGGAAGCCTTAATAGATTTTTGATAACAAATTTTGACATTAATTAGTTAGGAAGACTGAAATTTTTCTTGGGCATTGAAGTGGCTCATTCCAATCATGGTATTTTCATCTCCCAACAAAATTATGTGTTTGTTTTATTGGCTAAAACTGGTAAATTAGGACGGAAACCAGTGGAGACGCCTGTTGAAGAGACGCCTGTTGAACAAAATCAAAATGTTGGTGAATCAGTTAAAGATGTAGCTATGGATAGACAATCTTATCAAAAGCTGCTGGTCAGGAAATTGATCTAGTTGTCTCACACTATGCTATAGGGGCTGTAATTCAATTTATGCATAATCCAAAGGAGACCCATCTCAGAGGTGTCTGAGAGTTGTTTATTGCATTCTCCTATACTTGAAAGGAACTCCTGGAAAAGGAATTCCATTTACAAATGGGAATTGGATGATCTTAGAAGCCTACAACTAACTATGCAGGTTCTATAGATGACTACCTCCGGATATTGCACTTTTCTTGGAGAAAATTTAGTCACTTGGAGGAGCAAGAAATAAAATGTTGTGGAAGATCAAATGCAGAGACAATGTTTAGAGCCATGGCCTCAGGGATTTGTGAAATACTATGGTGAAAGATAACTTTAGAAGACCTGAAGATTGATTGGAAGAAGCCTATAAACCTATATTGTGATAACAAGTTAGCAAAAATATTGCATATAATTCAGTGCAACATGATAGAACTAAGCATGTTGAAGTAGACAGACACTAGAAATCAATTTGCATATGTATTGACTTCAGTCTGTTGTTGGCAAGTTCGGAATGGATGACATCCAATCACCAACTTGAAACGGAGTGTCAAAATCCCTTCATCTATGTTGAAGATAATATCTCCTTATACAGTTTTAATTACACAATTAGGAGATTTAATTACATTCCATAATTAGAAGGATTAATTGGCTGACAATATATTTTATATTTATTGTACACGATCATTGATCTCAGAATTATAAGGATAGATTATATCCATAGTAAAGTAGGATTTTTCGTTGTTAAGCTTTTGTATTCTATTTAAGAGCAATTGCTCCTCTATGGATATGCTCCTCTATGGATATCATCAGAAACAGTTTTTCTAACACAAAACTCTTTCGGAGACAGTTTCAAGATGCTCTAGATACCATATTGAACTATAAGAAAAAGAAAAATGTTGAGCTAAAATCCGGTGTTTCTATGACAACACAAGCTATTAATTTATATTGAGAAAAAAAAAATCAATACAATACATAGATGAAATTCGATATCCTCCAATAACAAAGACATGATCCTAGTATAATAACAAAGACATGATCCTAGTATAATAACAAAGACATGATCCTAGTATAATACAAATATGATCCTGATATTTCTATATGTAATTATATCCTTATTTTTGTAATTATAACACTCACTAATTGTTCTAATTGTCTAAATGAACTATTACGTCTTCCTTTGATGCTTCCAAGCAACTACTCTTTTTGTCCTAACAAAATTAAATCAAAAGGTGAGAGGAAAATAAAAAGAATAGAAAAACCATTTGGAAATAGTTCAATTAAATGGATTTATCGAAAACTTAGTTTTAACCGATCAATAGAATTATTTGATTCATGTAGCAGCTTAGTTAAAAAGACTATGTTGCTGCTACTCCTTGCCATGCCCACACAGACCTCTATTATGAAAACATAAACAAAATTCTGCAATATTTATATTAAAAATATAATTCAATTCCAAATACAAGCCTAATATATCCATGAATTTAGCCACTAGCTCCTGGATGTTCTTAGGTCAAAAATTCCATTTCTATCCTTTTTTACCCTTTCAAGTTGAGAAAAAAAGGAAGAGCACACTCATTTGGTGTAGCTATACCATCAATTCAAATGGTTGGAGCCCAAAATCAACATTCAACCCAGCTGCACTGAACGAATCCATTCATCCTCTTTGCTTAATGCAAAATGAGAACAGAAATGGCATTTAACCACAAAACATCCATGAGCTAAGGTTGAGGTAAAAAACAACGAAGCACAGCGGTATTCTCAAGTTAGCTATTTTTTCAACTTATTTACTTTGTAAACATAAGGGAATTATATGTAGGTTTCCATAACAAAGGAGATGTCTCTGTTGCAGACACAGAATAGAAAGAAAAAATAGAATAAGTAACAAAAAATATGAGTGCCCGTGTAGAGCTTTGGTCTGATTCACACCTTTTTTACAACTCCATCTCGAATACGATCAAGAATAGCTGGTACTGCTGTCAATAGTGTGGGCTTCAACACAGTGGCATCTCCCTTGGTTCCTTTCTTGATTTTATTAGATGTGTCAGTCATAGTCAGAGGAGAGCCGTAACCAATTGCACAACCTGCAGCCAGCATTACAGACTGGACAACCACAATCAGTTAGTCTTGGGGATAATACCATCAACTACTTCTATAGTTAGAAGAAGGCTAAGAAGAAATCACCTCTGCTGCCATTTCAAAAACATGAGCAAGGGGCAAGTATGCCAGGTACACATCCTTGCTACCTAGATTTGGAATCACTGTCATAACTGCTGCTGTAGTCGCTACAATGTTCCCATGAGTAATCATAACACCCTGAATGATTAAAAAAATATCAACCCTCGAAATCAAAGGTAAACACACTGACCTGTTGGGGATACTCTTAATTCTCAAAGTTAGCAGACTAGAAAATTTTAATCATATCAGTAGAATGACTTAATATGGTTATTGGTTATAATTTACCACCTAAAAACATGTTCACAATAAAGTCATACCAAGACCCAACTATTAGTTAACAGGCATCAGGTTGTTGAGACATTTAATACCCATGATTCTGGAGTCTGGACAAAACATTTTGCAAGAACGCTAAGAATCATAAATATCAGACACAGAAAGGGACTACACCTACGACAATAGTTGAAGAAGAAACAAACCTTTGGCAGACCTGTACTGCCACTTGTGTACATGATAACTGCAGTGTCATTCTTGGAAGGCAGGCTTGGCTCAACAGGACTTTCTTTCCCAAGTTTCTCAACTTCACTAAAAGATGCAATTGTCCAACCACTCGAACTTCCTGAGAAAGAATCTTCTTTCTCATCATCTTCAAAGTAAATAACATTTTGAAGAGATGTTAGTTTTGATCTTATTGCATCCAACTTTCTCAACTGCTTGGAGTCACAGATCAGAGTAGATACTTCAGTCTGTCCACATTCCAAAGCTTCAAGTGAGAACATGCCCATCACTTAGTTACTACAATCATCAACTATCAACTATTGTCATCTAATTTTTAAAATTATGCAAGACATGATAATTTCCTACCTCGTTTAGTGAGTGGATCAGGGCATCCTCTCCTAGAGAAGCATAAATAGTAACAACTGTTACATTCTGCCTGAAGCAACCCTGAAGTTTAGAAAACAAAAATTTTCATTAAAATTTGTGAATTCAGAACTGGTAAGCCAAAAGGTAACGGAATGACTAATGGAAATAACACAAATAAAGCAAATTTACCTGAAGGGCAATGAGCCACTCAGCCCTTGTATCAGAGAAAATGGCAACATGGCTATCTATAACATGACCTAACTTGAGAAGACCAGATGCAAAATTGGACACACGAGCAAATACCTCTCCATAGGTTTCCCATTCATAGTCTCCTAAATGAAGTTTCTCAAACTTCCTGCCATCACTAGATGTAACAAACTCCCTTTGTACTAGTTTTCTTGTTCCAAGAAATTGATTTCGGGTATATTTTTCACATGATTGCTCAAACAGATGAGCCATGGTTGGAGCTCCTTTCCAAGGAACTTCAACCAACTCAGTTTTTCTAGCATTACGTATTGCAAAACCTGCCTCACCACTAACTTCTACAGGCACACCTCTTATTTTTCCCTTTTTCTTTGCAAAGAACGAAGCTGAAAACAAAACAGGAACAAGGATGCTTATGACTATAGCTGCCAGAGCTCCACATTCTCCATGATCTTTCCATATGTCACTAATATTTAGACTTTTTAACCACGAGGAACTACCCTCAGAATCAGCCATCCTTTAGTGGTCCTTCTCAAGCACGACACAATATTGCTTACCTGAAAAAGATGAAAGAAAAGCATCGACACAATTTCTTTGTTTTTCTTATAAATTAAGAAATTCAAGACAAAGGGAAAACGCTTTATACGGAACCCTCTTCAGCTAAAATAAGAAAACAATACTGATTTGGATCATTGTACACCAAAAATACTTTTTTACAGCAAAAAGAAAAGCATATTTCAACCTAAACAATATAAAAAAAAAATGATCAAAACCCAAAGAAGAAGAAGAAGAAGAAGCTGACCGTAGCATAAAAAAGATAAACCAAGATTCAAACAAGTTCAGCATCAGCTACTAGAACAACCACTAATTGCACCATAACAATAATTCAACAAGCCCATAAAAGAAATTGAAAAAGAAAAGATGTTCATCGAACATCAGGAATACCTTTGTGGGTGGGATGAAATGGTAAGTGTTTCTCTCTCTATTTTAGTAAAGGCATCATTTTTAAGTGTAAAACACAGCACCGAACGATTACAGCGTACAGCTTTGGCATTACAGATACTATGTAAGAATCCACACGACACCTGTAGCGTGACGAGGTTAAAATAAAGTAAAATATTAGGATTATTTCGAGACTCTGCAATACTATTTTTTTTATATTTTTATTAATAAAATTTATTGCAAGATATTCAGTTCCGAACGTTCTCATTTAATTCAGGTTTCGTAGAAAAGCAGAATAAGTACAATGTACACGTGTAGCTTTTGCTAAATACGAATTTATTTTATTGCTCAAAATACAAAGAATAGAAAAAGATCTTGAGAGTGTTCGAGACCCTAACAATTAATTATAACTTAATTGAAGTTTATCTGTTATAATTAATAAAAAAACGTGGGACGTATATATTCAACACGCATGTGTTATACGCAATTTTGAAAGGTTATTGCTTTTTTTTTATTTTTCTATAAAAATAGCAGGTCATGTTTGTAAAAATATATAAATTGTGTTTTCAAGTTAACATTTTATCCAATTTTAGAACTTTTTATCTTTTATAGTTGAAGTCATATTTAAATTGGTTTTTATTAATTGACTTAGTAATCCTTCTTTTTAAATCGTTAATTGGAATACGGTTTCATGTTTTTTATTTTTTATTAAAAATTTTGTATTAATGGTTTTTGTTTCTTATTTTATTTTGTATTTTTTTATTTAATATAGGCCTTGTTGAATGTTTTACTAAAAGTTTTGAATTAAATATTTATATTTTAATTTTAAATTAAAATGTATATTTAATATATTAATTTTAATTTTGAATTGATAATTGTATTGAATTTTTAAACATACCTAATCGAAAACTTAAATCCTGTCAGATTACCTAATTGTACCCGCATGTTGTCAACAATGTAAAGATGTACATACGTTGTTTAGTGATGTGTACCATAGATCGAATAATTCGTGTATGAAAAGTCAATTTTAAAGTCATCATTGACAGGACAGAGATGAACCAACCGAGTTCATCATCTCACTCAAGGAACAAAACAAATAAACATGGTTATCGAGATTAAGTGCAAATTTAAGTCACTAATAACGTTTACTATCATGGCCTGGTAATGGACCTGTAGGCCCAACATTATTTTTATAAATAGGGGGACACCCCTCACAGGTATAACTTATTTTTATATCTCCTCTCATCTTTACAAAACCTAACTTAATCGTCGGATGTCTTTGCAGGTATCTCTCCTCTCGAGCTGAGAAGAAGGAGATATTTAACTTGACATCCAGATCACAAAAGACAATATGAGTAAACAAATTGAGTTCAAGAAGACAGTTCATCAAGAGGAACTTTCCAAGTCAGAATGAAGAGATAAAATCGAGTACTTGAAGTCAGTCCCACAACATCAAATTCTCCTATATCAAGTTAATGTTTCTATCCGGAACAAGATGCTTTAGAGTTATTTGCCGCTTACATTACTGTCAAGTTTAATGGCATGGTTATTTATCACTTTCCCTCTTGGATTATTTTCTTCCATATTACTCTGAATTAATGTTATTTGTCTATTTTGTTTGTTGGCATTGTCAACTGTAAATGGGATATCTTGTAAAATTGTTACAATAAGCCATATATATTTCTTAAGGTTCTTGGATATAGTCGATATTGAATGGAAAATAAATGGATTTTTCAATCCTTCATTATTGCATTGTATCACACTAGAATTCCTTCATCCAATTTCAATTGCGAAATACTCACAAAAATCCTAGTTTGCTAAAGCTAGAAGCAACATTTTCACAAGTTTGCCAATCACCTACTATATTTGACCAACATCTGACCTACATAATCTCTCTCAGCCAATTGAGAATGTTTCAAAGAAACAACCTTTGTAGGGATAGTGGAGACCCACCTCAATCTGTGGCTCTTTTCTATTCATCTCCTCGACCTCGACACATTCTCCTTCAATGCTCAAGAAAACTCCAAATAAAATGGCAAAAAAATTACTACTTGGATATCACAGGATGCTCTCAATATCAGTTCCCATATGGTCAACTTTATCAGATTCTGAGCACCTCTACTGTTGAATCAAATGGTATACTTTATTTTATTTCATTTCATTTTTTGGCCTCCTTGGTTGGGAAGATAAAAAAAAACAGTACGAGAAGAAAGCTGAGAAAGCGATTTAATACAAAGCTCGGCCAAGGAGCTCAGCCTTCTCAAAGGTTGGCCTCAAGGGTTCGTCCAAGTATTTGTCGAGTAGCTTCTGAGCACTACAAGAGTACATTACCTTAATATAACTCCACTTGGTTAAAAGTGAGTTCATTTTCATGAACCCCTAATTAAGCACCACTTGAATACATGCCAAGAATGAGACCTTGATTGTCCAAGTACCCACTACTTCAATATTCGTCCGAGTTTGTTCACGTGTTTGAATTTATTCAAAATTATTGAAAAGAAGTAAAAGTCAAATCCGAAAATATAGGATAAACTTTTCAAGCCAAGAAAGCCATTGGAGCTTAAGAGCCAGACTGAAAAGGGCCAGCTGTAGAAGGGTTATCTTGAAGGCCAAAAGTTTAGGGCTCTTCATCCAGGATGTCACCAACCAACATGAGCTTTCCCTTATAAAAATCTTTGTTAATATCCAATTTGCCTTCATCAGTAGGTATCTTGTAAAAATTCTCCCTTAACACCCTTGAACTCCTTCTTCACCTTCTTGATCTTAGATGAGGAAGAAAGCTTCATAATCTCCTTCTTCAGTCGAGTAGTGGCAAGGACCTGTAAAACACAACTTTCTCAGTACTTTTGATGTGTATCACAATCTTCTCAGACACCCTCATCTCAACCCTAAGACTCCCAGGTCGCCTTCAGAGAAACATTTTATCTTAAGACTCTTCATGATTTCCAACCAAGAGTTGAATCACTCAAGCCTTGGAGGGCCCATGTATCATAGGTCTAGAATTATCCGTCTACGAGAAGTCAGTTTCAAAGCCATCATCGGTAGGGCAGAGATGAACCAACCGTGTTCATCATCTCACCCAATGAACAAAACCAATAAACATGGTTATTGAGATTAAGTGAAAATTTAAGTCACTAATGACATTTACTATCATGGGCCTGATGAACAAAGGACTGATCTAACATTACTTTCATAAATAGGGGGACACTCCCCAGAGGTATGACTTACTTTTCATATCTACCCTTATTTTTATAAAAACTGACTTGATCGTCGGAGTGCCTTCGCAGGACTCTTATCTCTCGGGTCGAGAAAAAGGAGACGTTTAACTTGACATCTAGATAACGAAAGACAATGTGAGTAAACAAACTGAATTCGAGAAGACGGTTCATCAAGAGGAACTTTTCAAGTCAGAATGAAAAGATAAAGTCAAGTACTTGAAGTCAGTCCCACAACATCAAATTCTCTTATATCAAGTTATGTTTCTATCTAGAACAAGTGGCATATTGATCTCCTTGCAACGGACCTTCTCGTAATTGAGATTTAAATTTCTCCTAAGTATCCCTAAAAGTATTTATGTATCCAAGTTCCTTATTCATAATTTTAAAACATGAAAACATTGTTTGTATGTTGATATGAAAATAAATCTAACTTTACAAATTGTTAATTTATTTATCTGTAAAAGTATGGGATAACGACTTAATTATTTTTTCTAAATAATGCAAGTGTCCTTTAGTTAGTCATATATGTGAATCAATGCAACAACTTTCCATGAATATCTACCGCACATCCCGTCAACACCCAATTTCGTCCGGGCAAACAAAATTATTTCAAAATATAAAATAATATAAAATAAAAATAAAAATGTGTGTTATTATTTAAATAAAAAAATAGTTTTGGTTCTATTCTATTTTATAAATAAAGTTAAAATAAAATTAGTAAAAAAGGAAAAAAAGTAAAGAAAATTAGTCTATTAAAAATTTGTTAAAAAAAATAAAATTGTCATTAAAGTGTTGCCATGTCACATCCTCTCTTTTTGCTTGCCTTTTTTGATGCCCATTAATGATACGAAAATTAATTGAAAATAAATTTAAAAAATTTGTTAGAAAGGCTAGAAATTTGAATAGTTGATCTCTGATTAATTGCAAACGATTTTATGCTTAATAGTGATTAAATGCTGATGATTTTCAATTAAATGCTGATTGTCTAATAATTGATGCATTTTCTTTTTGAATTTTTATGCTCATCCTTTTTATTTTACAAGCTCCATTTGGTTAATGTTCTAAAATAGTAATTAGATAATTTGTTTATTTTTCGAAAAGTAGAAAAAATAATGATAATAAATATATATTTCAAAATAATAATAATATTA
>Ga0099824_1005248_pt1 | contig 18314 bp, 6 predicted proteins | sample SiratrowhiteBW_FD_76837 | JGI IMG/M metagenome (GOLD analysis project Ga0099824, IMG submission 76837) | Root nodule microbial communities of legume samples collected from California, USA - Siratro white BW | ecosystem: Host-associated > Plants > Roots > Nodule | place: USA: California... | reverse complement strand
AAAGCCTGAGCCAGAGGCTTTGTCAAGGGAAAGACTGAGAAGGTCGCCGTTGTTCTGTATCTTGCCTCGCCCATCTCCCCATGTTACGTCAAAATCCTGATAGAAGTTGGAAGCAGAAGCTGCGATAGCACTGGCCAATACCAATGCATAAAGAACATTTATTGTTGAAGATGTGGAATGAAGAGATGCCATGGTTGATTTCAATGTCAGATTGAGGGATGGAATAATGGATGTCTGGGGTTGCATTTATAGAACTTTGTGACTTCAAAGATGTGGAAGAAACAGAGGAAGGTGCAATCATTAAAGTATTATTATAGTTGCCTATAAGATGTAAAACAAAACATTAAAATATGAGAAATTGGGTGTCATACTCGTTTTCTTTGAGAAAGTGGAGTTGTTTGTTTGGTTGCGTCGTAGGACGCGCTTTTGCTTTTTAAGGAGTCACCAAATTGCAAAGCTGGTAGGGAGTGGGCACGTGGGTCTCCAACTAATGTTCACAACACCGCCACCAAGCCCTTGGGTTATAAAGTAATTTTCTTATTCACTATCATCAATTGCTTCTTTATTTCAAGAACAGAAATAATCATTAAACTCTTGTTTGAAATATGACGAAAGTGTTTAAAATAATAATTAATTTATTTTATTTTAAATTCTAGATGTGGTAGTGATTCTCCTGCGTGTTAAAAGCTATTTACAGTTGGCAAATAAAAGTCATCAATAGTTTAAAAATAGATATTTTAGACGCTTACTGCTCACGGTTCAAACTCGTGTCAAAAACACATTAATATTGCCTGAAATGTAATGAAAATACGTTAATGATTTTGAAAAAATTATGATTTAATTTAAAAAATAAAAAAAAACTGGTCCCAAAATTCTTTCTTATGCCTTGATTTTATCTTTTGTTTTAAAATCAGAGAGAATGGAATTATAAATGGAAGTGTATAAAACAGGTCAAATCTCAATTATAATATTTTCATAAAATTGTTTCGTAGTTATTTTATATCTCAGTTAATGTATGTACATATTTATTAAGAAGAATGATAAATACCGGTTTTTATATTTATGAATAGAGAAGAGTCATTGTTATATTCTTTTCAAAAAGTTATAAATGTATAAACATTTCGAGAAAAGAAAAATAAGAAGAAAAGAATAAAATAAATCCTTTACTGATTATGAAGATCATGTAAGTAAAGTTAAGGATGTGAGTGAAAGTTAAAGATAACAATATGGAATTAATATAAGAGCTAAACATTAAAGCACATCTACTCGTATAAATTTATATTAATTTTTTAATATTTGATTATATAGCTTATGATTAGATATAACTACATATTTTTATTTATTATTTATATTATATATTCATAAATATAAATTTATATTTTATTTCACAAACTATTTTAATATAATTTTTTATATGTTTTCTTATTTATTTTTAGTAGAAAATTATTAAGATTTTCACTGTAATTATTATCCTTGCAGTAAAAATAAGGTTCTCTTGAGATTAAAAAATTAAAAAGTAAATAATATTTAATTTTTCTAATTTAACTTGCAAATCATTAGTATATGAGAGATAGGACAGACTTTTTAATCCACTATACAAATTAGTCTATTTTTACCCAATCAAATATGAGACTGGTCAAATAGAGATATTATGAACATGAGTAGTCAGGATAATTAATTATACGTTGTAAAATCAGGTTAATCCTCACTATTGAACATTTATAATAATTAATTATTTTAACATGATATTTATGAAGATTTAATATTTCTAAATATGATGATACACATGACAAGCTTTTTAGGCAAATATTTTAAAAAAAAACTTATTAATTAAGATAATCCTTCTATAACAAAACTTTTACAATGAATCAAAGAATTTAGAATCACGGAAATTACAACATAAAAGAATAGAAAAATGAAAAAGAGACTGTAGCATGGATAAATAGATAGGAAAATAAGAAAAAAAAAATTAGGCGACGTTGCATTCCGTAGGAAGACCTTGTGAAAATCTTTTTGTGTCAGTGCAGTAGTTGTAGATCATGTAATTCTTCTGTACCCACTTCAGCCTCTCCTGATTACTGGAGTCCAATTCTTCTGAGAGCCAAGCATTGGGAGAAGAGGCAGAGTTTGAGCAAGAAGAAGTTCCAGAGAACACAGTGCATGCATTGGCATTGAAGTTTCTGTATGAAGCTGTGAATGGAGCCTGGCTCCAATCGGTCTTAACAAGCCCTCCCCTTGTGGCCCAATCATCTGCATTCCAAAGGCTTGAGTATATTCTCATTGCTTGGTATTTCGGGAATGGAACACACTTTGACTCCATGTTCTTGAACTCCCTTATTGAAGTTCCATCCACCGAGAAGCTGAAATAGAACAAAATCAAGGAATAGACTCAATCACTAGTTGGAAACCGAAGCAAAAGCAGAAGAAAACATGATAGCATAATAGACATCTAGAAACTTACACAATACGTTGAGGATTCCAGAGGATAGAATAGGTGTGAAAATCTGCAGTTGGGTCAAACCAGAGGTAAAATTGTTGCTCCCTGTTACCCTTGCCTTGGATATACAAGTTGGTGTGGAGGATGTATGGGTCACCGCTCAAATTCCCCAAGAATTCAAAGTCAATTTCATCCCATGTTGCTCCTTTTGAAGATAGCTGAAATTAAGCACCACAAATATTTCTCATAAGTTAAAACTTATAAATAATATGAATGATTTAGATGCATATATAGGGAGGTAGGAAATGTATGATTAATTGAAGGCTTAAATAGTAGGCAGTGACAGTGCCAGCAGAGTTGCCAGGGACTAGTTTGAGTTGCATGTCAACTTTGCCATAAAGGTATTCGTTCTTGGACTGGAAGCCCGAGCCAGAGGCTTTGTCAAGAGACAAAGTGAGAAGTTCGCCATTGTTTAGTATCTTGCCCCGACCATCTCCCCAGGTTACATCAAAATCTTGATAGAAATTGGCTGCAGAAGCAATAACAAAATACCCAACAATGCATATTAGCAGTAGAAGTCTTGAAAAAGCCATGCAAAATTATTTCTGTATGAAACCGAATGAAATTGTTTTTGGTTATTTGTGAGAATGTTGGGTGATAGTGCAAAGAGTGGTATTTATAGGAGGAGCAATGCAAACGGAAAATGGGTAGGTTGTGAATTTTGAACTAGTTCTTCACAGCTGCTGAAAAATGAGAAAGGAGTAAAGGAGTAGCTGTTTGTTGTAAATGGACGTCACATTTTACGCGTTTCTGCATACAATGCATGTCAGGAGGCACTGTCATACTCAATATACATGGTATCTTATAATATTTTATTTTGTACTATTTTTTTTTTAAGAATAATATATTTTTACACTACTTTTCATCCGTTATTTCCATTTACACCAGTTTATCTTAATAAAATATTATATAATAATAAAATAATAATTTATTTCATTATTAAATAAATGTATTTTACTATATATAGTGTAAAAATATCATAACTTTTTTTAGTTAACTAATATCATTAAGTATAATTCTTTTTCTGAATCCCTAAACTAAGAGTAGTGAATTATAACTGTATAATCCAAAATAAATTTGCAATTGACTATGCATCTGAAACCGATTTACAGTTATATAATCATGGTATTATTTAATATCTGAGAAGTTATTCTTGACAATGACTTAACTCATAAAACTGAAAAGTAAAATAAAAAATAGCAGCTGAAACTAAAATAAATTTGGCATTGTTTTTTATTTTAATGGAAAACTTTGATACGGATTTGTATCTATCATATACACGTTTTGAAGCATATACAACTATTAATACAGTAGTTAAAAAATCATTAGCAGAAAAAATTAAGTGATGTATTTTATTAATAAAAATTAACGTATAATTATATCACCTTTCATCATTATTTTACCTTACACTCAATTAGAAAGAAAAATGGATCATTTGGTTTTTAAAAAGTTGTTTTCTGTTTTATTTTATTCTTTGTTGTATAAAAATTATATCAAAAGGTGAAAACAAGAAGTGGAGTTAATATAAAATAGAATATTTATTGGAATGAAATGATAGAGATGGTATGAAAGTGTTAGTTGAAGTAGACATAATAATAAAAAAAATGAGAACTGGTTAACAATCATGCACTAACAGAGCTGTTAAAATCAATCCAGAACTCCCGTCCGACTTAACAGTTTACCTAAAAATTTATACAGGGTTGGTTGAACTCATTTTTTTAGTCTAACCATGAGGTCACTTTAACTAAATTTAAATTAAAAATAAAGATAAAATTTATAATTTTAAATAACTTATACTATTAAATTTAAATTTTAGGTATAATAAATTGATATAAATAAATATATTATTATACAGGTAAGTATTTTTAAAAAGTTTACTTCAACTTTAATATTTTTAAAATATAATTATTTTTTATAAAATAAATTAGTCCATAAATTTATGAATCAATCTAGATAACATCAAATTTAAATTGCGGTCAAATAAATTAATTAAAAGTACTTGATTCAATTTAATTCATAATTTTATTTATGTCACTTCATCTATTTTAAGAATTTTTATGACCAATTTGTTGACCAAATCTATATTAACATACCCCAGTCCCAAATCACCAAACATAATTTTTATTTTGACAGCTATAGAGAATTGAAACAGCGGTACCGCAATCCCAAAACACTAGCATAATGTGCAGATAGATTGAAACCAGGTCGAGAAGATACATTGGTTTGAGAAGAAATGAATTAAATTATTTTAATTATATAGTTTATTATCAATTAATAATATATTTTATAATATATTTTTCAATTTCATAAATTATAATATAGTTTAATACAAATAATTCTAGGAACATTTTATTTTTTTATACTATTTAATTTATTATCAATTTAGTGAAATTTAAATAGTACGGATTTATTTCAATATAGGTATATTTTTAACAGTATTATAGGTAAGCAGAAGAATATTCTAGAAAAAGAGGAGGAAGCTAAACTCCAAATTAGTGTGGGGTTTGGGACATCATTATGAGAGCTGGATACAGATGGCGGGTAGAGGAAAGTGGAGATGATCTAGATATTTAGACACTGAAATTGGTATTCTACCAAGTCACGCCATAAACCCTGATAAAGACTCAGATTTAGCATTTGAAACTATCAATTCATGTCAAAATTATAATTCTTATCCAGGATTGACTTAAAGGTCTATTAAAGGCTTTATATTTTAAAAAAAACTTTATCATTAATATATTATATATTATATATTATATATTATATATTATATATTATAAATTAAAATATATTTACTTTTAAACTTAAATTTAAAAAAATTAATTAATTTAAAACATCATAACTGATTATTGAATTTTATTAATATTATAAATATTATTTAATTTATAATAATTTTAAAACTTATCCTATTAAATAATAAATTAATAATATTTTATATTTAAAAAAACATTGAATAGTTAAATAATGAATTTATCTATATAAGAGATTTTAGACCATTTCTAACTTTTAAAATCTTAAGATATTGTGTATGTAGATTTTTATTCTAAATATTACCCATCATCTATATTTAATGTATGACTCTTAATTTATCACTCTCATCGATTATATATGATTTTAATTTGATCAAATATATAAAAATATTTTTTAATAATTAAGAATGCTAAACAATAATTCTGAAAAAATCATTACCAAATCAAAATATTGATTTTTAGGGATTAACATGTCAAACAGAAGTTAGAAGAATAACATGGTGATACAATTTAGTTTTTTGAAGAAATTAATTAAATAAGTAATTTTTAAGAACTGATATTTTAACAGGAGATCACCTGAATTTTCGATGAAATTTTTTTGGCAAGTAAAATTAGTAAGTGACAAATTATTTTGTAGTATTTACCAACTAGTAAAAACACTTATAACTCTAGAAAAGAGAAATTAATTTTTTTTCTAAGAACTAATGATAAATAATGATTTTCATCATGAGGATAATATTGTTCTTAGGTGGACAAGCTTAGATATGGCATCAATACTAATTATGCAAATTTAGTGTTGTAGCACATTTAAAGTTTAAATTAAACTTGGGGAAAAAATATTATGCTATAACTTCATTGCTTGTTTAATTGATATTTAAAAAAAAATCACTCCATATATACAAATTATTAGACATTAAGAATGTTTGTGTTAGAATGTAATTTAAAGCAACTGATCTTAAGAAGTAAAGATCAGTGGAATATGTTTTATTTCTCTCAATAAAATCTTCTCTTAATAACATACTTAAATATCCTAATTATCTTCTATCTGATCTAGAGATATAAAAAAGAGTAGTTGCCCTTGTACAATTCTAATTTCACGAAACTAACAATTACGAAACTAATCATGTTATGAATGTGTCACCCATATTTGTTGGGGCTTGCTATTGAAGACGTAATAATCTCTTTTGTTTTTTAGGTTTTGTGTTCTCCTAATAATAAAAAAGAAAGTTTTAAAACGAAAATATGGGATTTTTTTTTGTAAATTAAGAGAGTGATATATAAGATTTATAAAATAAATATTCAATTTATCATTTTTGAAACTATTAAATAAAAATATTTATTAGTATAATAATAAAGTAGATGGAATAACCATTTTATTCTAGTGTGGATCTAATCCGGACAGTGGTCAAAAGAACATGAACTTGACCCAAATCAGAACCGTAAAGAAGACAAGGTTGACCCGCGAAAATCTGGACCATAACGGTCTCAAACTTCGGAAATATGTGGTGATTCACCTCTGCTTACAACTTTCAAGTATCAAATGATTTATGCCAAACACAGAAAAGTTGAAAAAGTGAAAATTAAGATCAACATTTGACGGAAATCACGTTGAATCGATGGTTTAAGATTTGGTAAAATTTTGTTCAGAAACTATTCAGAATCTTTCCTGGTGATAACCCTCTGGCAGTTAGAGAAGGTGTTTTAGTTGAACAACGACTTTGATGTGTAATTTTGCAGGTACCATACTCTTTAGATTGTAGAGAGGACATGTCAACACTCACAACACAACACCCTCTAACCATTTTCCCGCTCATTCAGGTTGTTTTTCCATGTTGAATTATTGCATGTTTCGGTCTCGTTCTCTCCAGGTTTGCCAATTTATCTTCGATTGCGTTAATTGTCAGAGGTGCAAACAGATGCATGCGTCTGCGTCTTGCTTACTGAATCAATATTATGATCACCTTAGTTTTCCAATGGTTCGTGCAAAATCAAATAAATTTTCACTACAAGAGCAACTGGATTATAATAATTTATAGTTCGATGAAAGTATAAAAGGTATTAGTATTCAGTCCTTGTTTGACAAATAAGATTTTCATAAATTTTATTTTGTAGCATTCATATATAAATAAGAGAAATCGGACTCAATTTCTCTATATATACACATATTTTGTAGCATAAAGAGGGTCAGAAAGTCAGAAGTTGCTAGAACGATAGAAACCGACGGTACATCTTCTAGAATTTACATGCATGTCAGAGAATGAAATGAAACCAACCCCTCCCGCCGCTGACAAGGCAAGCCATAAAGGTTACGTGGAAAGTACCAGAAACTACATTATAAAATTCTCAAGTTGTAGCACTTCGGATAATACTGAATCCTTAGAATAAATAATACCATTGCAAGACATGAACTCAGGTTTGGTTTGGTGGAAGAAACCTAGGAAGGTATAGCTACTGCGCCGAATGTGTAAAATATAAGAAGCCCCACGTAATGGACCACTACAAACTATGATCATTGTGCTAATGAATCATACTGCTGTACAGCTGTTGAATTCCCACATCATCCCACCAACCAACTTTCATTATTGAAACACATCACCAAGCTTCCAGAATCCCCAGAGACCACTATAAATTGGAGGAGGGAACGGATTTGCCTTCTCATCAGTTGTGCACCGAATGTCAACTTTGTCTTACATACTATTACATTAATCACAAACTCTCCAATGGTTGTTTTCTCTTATGTTAAGGTAATGGTTGGGCTTGTCCTAACCTTCCTAATCTCTGTGCCTTCATTGGTTGCCTATGCTGGCAACTTGTACCAAGATGTTGATATCACTTGGGGAGATGGCAGAGGTAAGATTCTGAACAATGGTCAGCTTCTTACTCTGTCCCTTGACAGTGCCTCTGGCTCTGGCTTTCAGTCCAAGAACCAGTATCTCTATGGGAAGATTGACATGCAAATCAAACTTGTCCCTGGAAATTCCGCTGGCACAGTCACCGCTTATTACGTGAGTTCCATTAATCAACCTTATTTATCCAATTCAATAACTTTCAAAACACAGCCAGTAACTTGCTTAATACACCACACGCCTACACATATATTCCTATTGCATGTTCATGTAGCTAATTCTAACTGTTTCTAATGTATATAATTTCTGCATGATGCAGTTGCGTTCAGAAGGGTCATCTTGGGATGAGATAGACTTTGAGTTCTTGGGAAATCTGAGCGGCGATCCTTACATAGTTCATACTAATGTGTACACACAAGGCAAGGGTAACAGAGAGCAGCAATTCTATCTCTGGTTTGACCCAACTGCAGATTTTCACACCTATTCCTTTCTCTGGAATCCTGCACATGTTGTGTAAGTTCATAAAATCCTAAACATGCATACTACTATATGATCTTGCATGGAAATTGGAATATTCAATATTCAAGTCAATTCATGGATTATTTTACTTTTCAGATTCTACGTTGATGGTAGACCAATTAGGGAGTTCAAGAACTTGGAGGGTGCGGGTGTTGAATACCCAAAGAAGCAACCTATGAGGTTATATTCAAGTCTATGGAGCGCTGATGATTGGGCAACAAGAGGAGGGCTTGTGAAGACAGATTGGAGCCAAGCCCCATTCACTGCATCATTCAGGAACTTGAGAGTGAATGGATGCGTTTGGTCCAATGGAGCTTCTTTATGCAACTCCAGCTCTTCTGATAAAACTTGGCTATCTCAACAGCTTGATGCCACAAACCAAAAGATGCTAAAATGGGTGCAGAAGAACTACATGATTTACAATTACTGCACAGACATGAAACGATTCCCTCAGGGTCTTCCTCTGGAATGCACACTTCGCACCAAGTGATCATAACAATACAATCACTGCTCTTGTATATGTGTGTGCATTCTTTCTTCCCACTATTCCACATAGCTTGTGTTTTTCATTCTTGCTGCAATTAATTTTAACTCAAGAGGGCGTGTTATGTAATCATTTGTATTAAAATAGAAAAAATAAAGTGGGTATTTATTTTGAGCAATAAAAGCATTTTAGGGATGTTGAAGCAGCAAACATGGACACATCTTTTTGTTGGAGTTTTAAACTGTGGTTGGCTGCATCACAAGGACTAACCTTTCTGCTGGATCAAAACTCCTACCACCTGAACCAACACTCGTCTCACTTTTAGTGTTAGTGTTAGTGAATCATGAGGCATGGATTATAAAAACTTGTGCTCAATTTTTTTTCTAAACGAGTTATCAGTTTAGTTAGATCCGGAAAATTCTTTAGTAAGTAAAGAAAATGTTATCAACGTTATTAATTAATTCTTTTATGTTTATTGGATTTATTTGACAATGGAGGTGTTAGGTTATTCAAATCTTTAAAAATAAATAACTGAGAAATTTATAAGATACACCTGCTTCACGTCAAATTTAGGAAACACTTATTAAAATTATATATAAGATTGAATAAAAGATCAAGATATCATAATTAGTTAATGCGACTCAAAATCATGTTTTGAATCTATAAAAAAGTAATAAAGAGCTTATTTTATCTTTCAACAAAATTAGAGAGTCATATTATTTAAAGTTTTAAACAAATTAAACTAATCTACGATCTAAAAGAAGTTGTATTTTTGACCCATTGATTATTTTAAAAATTATACTTTGGTTAATATTTTCTTATAAATAGAAATCTCAACTATTTCTTTATTTGGCTTACTATTTACCCCTTAAATCAAATTAATTAAGTTGTGTTTCTGCTGTCTTCTAATTATATATATATAAACTATTTACTATTTTACTCTAGTCTAGTTTTGTTATTGAAAGTTAATGTTAGATATTCAAGTTTTGTTCAAGTTTTGTTCAAGTTTTGTTCTTGACAGATATTTAAGTGTAAGTCCAAGTTCCACGTCTTTAAGGTTTTAAGTTAAAGGTTCTTGACAGATATTTAAGTGTAAGTCCAAATTCCACACGTCTTTAAGGTTTTAAGTTAAATGTGGTGTTTGACTCTGTATCAAAAGTCTTCCGGGCAAGTGTGTCCCGTATAAGTGTGTGAACTGCGGTACAAGTGAGGGGTCATGAGTAACGTACTCGGGTTGAGAGAGGTCATGAGTAATATACTCGGGTTGCGGGTTGAGAGGGGTCATGAGTAATATACTCGGGTTGTGTTTGACTCTGTATCGAAAGTCTTCCGGGCAAGCGTGTCCCGTATAAGTGTGTGAACAGCGGTACAAGTGAGGGGTTGTACTCGGGTTGAGAGGGGTCATGAGTAATGTACTCGGGTTGAGAGGGGTCATGAGTAATGTACTCGGGTTGAGAATGCTTCCGCTCAAGGGGGAGTGTATCAATGTGGAGAAGGAACTCACACTTGAGAGGGAGATTGTTAGGTATTCAAGTCTAAGTCTAAATCCCACATTGGGTACGAATGAGAAAATTGAGCTATATATAAGAAAGAAGACCCACAAACCTAATGCCTTAAGGTTTTGGGTTGGAGGTGGTGTCATTCCCTTATATGGGTTGACTATTGTCTCATTTTTGTGACATCTTCCCGGTTGAAAATGTCTCTCTCGTAACTAACTTTTGAAAATGTCTCTCTCATAACTAAGTATTGGAAAAATCAATAAAAAAATAGATAATAAAATATAAATCAAACTCATTAAAAATTTTGATATCATTTTCAATTTAAAACTTTAAATAAATTTTGATATCATCTTCAATTTAAAACTTTAAATAATAAGATTTGTGTATTTTACTTTTTATATATTACTTATTTCAAATCTATAAATGTGAGAGACTTAAACTCAAGTTTAAGTAATTTGATTTTAGTGTTTATAATTAATATCTTTAAAACTAAACCAAATATTGAACAGATACCGATTTAAGGTTTAATGATTATACTAAAATCGAACCGCTATTAATTAATACAATTATTTTAATAATTAAAATATAGAAGATATTTTTTAAAAATTATATCATAATCTTATGATGCTCAAAAATTAAAATTTATAGATTCTTAACGTTTAAATATATATATATATATATATATATATATATATATATATATATATATAATATTTTAAATGTATTAATATTTCAATTTGACTTTTTTAAGAAGAAAATAAAACTAAAATTTATTCATCCATTCGTTGACACTAGTTTGAAACTTTATCAGATTTTAATCGTAATTGAACGGAATTGAATACTGACTTCTTTTATTGAACTGATCAAATTAGTCTTTTGATCCAATTCTAATAACCATGTTCTAACAAATGACATTTGATGTTGGTTATGGTAGCTAATAAAGTTTCAAAAGTTAACCATGTTCTAACTAATGATTTGATGTTAATTACAACAGCTAGTAAAGTTTAAAATTTTATCCTTAAAATATTGGTACTTATAGGGTAATATCATGTTATAGTTTCATTAAATTCTTGTTGATTACCGGAATGAATTTGAAATAAGAAACTTAATTTTAAAAATTGATCCAGGAGATTTAAATAAGAAAATTAAATAAATTAAAGAGATCAGAGTCACATATATAAGATAAAATTCAAAGATGAAAAATTGAATTAATTCAACAACAATATGGCATTTTCATGTACGTGCATACACTACACTAATTATTATATACACTTATCTTAACAAACTATTTAACACAGAACTATTAAATAAATAACTATATGTATTTTTTGCATTTAAATAACTTAAATCATTAAGCCACTGATTCCAATTTTAAATAAAGTGGAATGTATTTAGAATCAAGTTTAGAATTTTTCGTTATTTAAACAATCTCATTATAATTTACTCTTTCAGATAACTCATTACATTAACTTACATTAAATACACTTTATAAAAAACTTATGTTAAAAGACGAAATTATTTTACATTAAAATATCTGGAGATGATTTACCTAACATAACTGACTAATAAAATTTAAATAAACTAATAGATATCGCAACAACTGATTGCGAGAATTTCGTACTTGTAATTGGACCAGTTTATATTCAGGAGAGTTAACGGGTATTGGGCCTGGGTGTACGTGCACGACAACAAGCAGGCAATTGTTCCTGCACCCGATCAAATTTTTAAAATTCCAGTTCTGCCCTCGACTGGAATTGGGAGGTGTAGGTGTGTTCAGAATGGACTTTTCGAAAGTGAAAAAATACATTTTTAGAAAGATTTTTCCGAAGTCAATGGGAATAGAAATTTCAATCTGAAAAGGGTGTTTCCGAAATCTGAAAATGCATTTCGAAAAGGACTGTAAAAAAATCAAACCTCTTTTATATATATTTTGAATAAAGTGATAGGGTGCAGGAAGTAAACGATGGAGTGCATGAAGCAACGATCCAACAAGCAATGGTAAAACAATCTACAAACTCCAACAAAGGTGAACCAGTTATAAAGTGGCAAATGGGTTAAGATCAGAGAGTATGTGGAATCAACTTTTATTAGGTGTAAGTATTGATGATAGATCCAATCAAAATTCTACACTCTGTACGTTTCCCTTGTTCGGAAGATGTAAAGATCTTTACAGCAATAATTGTATCATAAGTGTAATTTGTTGTTTTCCGGACCAAGAAATAGTGTTTGAGTGTAAATTTGTAAAGAAATCGTAGTGAATAGAAACTGGATAAGTTGAGATGGCAGTTTGATTTTCTTCCCCTTGATTGCATGAAATTCAACAACTCCATTTGCTTTCTATAAACGTTTAAGTCCTCAACTAGTTTAGTTAACCAACTTTAAAGCACCATATAACTTTAATTTAAAGAACCATATAACAAATTATCACTTCTTGAACATTTTTCATAATAGCTTTTTATGAATTGCATAGTTCATTTTCTGAATTTGGTTTGTTGAGTTGCGGAATGTCCTGAATAGGTTTTATTGAATAGCGGATTCAGTAAAAATTCATTGGTAGCGGATTCAGTGAAAATTCATTTGTATCATCAACTGAAAAATTGTCCTATCAATGTTGGTTAGGAAAACCTTAATTAAGCTACATCATATTCCATGTTGGTTACTAGTACTAATTTAAAAAATTGTATTTGACATCTATTGAAAAACATCATTCATGTTAAAAAAAATAAAATCTCTGACCAATGTCAGCGAAAAATAATATTGACATGTATTAACAAAAAACAATTTAACTATAATAACTGTCAAATAATCGCGATGAACTTTAACAAGAAAGAAACATCCATCAATGGTCAGATTTTGAGTAACTCCTTGATTCGATCCATATTAAAAAATAAGAAGTGACAAATCAATCCAATCTCAATTTAAAATATTTACCACAATAAAATGTTAATATATAAAATAAAAAAATTGATGTAATTTTATAGTTTAAATTCAAAAAATTATCATGGAAAATAACTACTATTCAAAATAAAAATCTTAACAATAACGAGAGTTAGTTTAAATTATACTGACATACTTAATTCACCGATACACTAGTTTTTTTGAAATTTTAGACAAACATCCCTTAAAAATATTATATTATTCCTTTTTTACATCACATATACAACTTCTTAATGAAATTATTTAAAGATTAAAAAGAAATCGTCTAAGTATAATTTGAGAAAATCTAGGGGATGTTAGAGTGTAATAAACGACAAATAACACAAGTACATAAAGAATATCCAAATTAAGAATTGATTTTTTTTTTAATTAGGTTGTCAACTTTATCCAATTTACCCACTGGCTCCAAAAATCGAACCAGTTAAACCAAATTCGAATTTTACAACTATTTTTTGTGTATATATATGAGTTAGTATTCATTCACACCGAGAGTGTTAAAAGTTAATCAAATTACAACTTTAATAACTGTTTTTATAAAATGCAAATTTAATCTATTCATACGTTGTAAGTTCGTACTTTTATTAATTAAATATGTATATAAAATTTCATAAACATTCAAAATTATTTAGTTGGTATATAAATTAATTTTAATATATAATATGATATATAAATTATTGAAAAATTTTATCTCTCGCTGATTGTACTGAGACTCCTAAACTCGAGCGTGAAACTTATGTAAAAGTGGTCCGACAACAACCTTGTTAGGATAGATTCTAATATCATATCAGAAATCGACTCTAAGCCCAACTCAACCTTACAAAACTGGTTTATAAGGTGAAGTTTTCACTTACTTATAAACTATTGAAAGACTTCATTTCTATTTGATGTGGAATTTCAAACATAAATATATAAATATTCACTATTTGGTAACATTTATAAATTTTAAAAACTAAAAAATTAGATTGTTAGATTAATTAAATTTACATTTTATAAATATATTGAACTTTTGAAACTTTGATTTAACTCTTTTAAATAATCAAACCAATCTCAAAGTTTGATTTTATTCATTAAACTAAATAAACATGCTTAAAAAAATAATTAATAAAATCCAAAAATTCAATAATAATTAGCCTTCTTTACATTAATTTTTGCACGAATATGGTAGAATTTTTATTCAAAACTACTAAAATAAGTACTTTTGTAAATATTACGAATTTGGATAAACGGGATTAGGATAATGACTACCCAAACAATTATGGCTTCCCTTTGATTTTTGCCGAAATATGGTAGAATTCTTATTCAAAATTACCAAAATAAGTATTTTTTAAAAATATTCTGAATTTGAATAAATTTTCATTAGGATAATAGCTTTATTATAGAAACGTAAGTCACTATGACTTTGTGTTTTCTTAATAAAGTGACACCTTGAGTTTTTCTTTTTAAGTTGTTACTTAAATGATAATTTATATATATATATATATATATATATATATATATATATTAATTGTAAAAGTGCAATTGATATTTGGAAACATAAAATAATATGTAAAATAAATATAAATATATAAATTAAGATTATTGATGTAATTTATTATTTTTTATGATTTATATTTTTTTGCTATAATAGTTTCATTTTGAAAAGTAATGTTTTGATATTTAAATTTTTTAAAGATATAATTAGTTGTTTTTAAGATGATCAATTTAGAATAATGTTTTCAATTTAGATTTAGGTTAAATATGTGATCAAGGTGAATTTTTGTTAAAAAGATAAATATAATTGAAATAAATTCGTCGTAAATATTTTATATTAAATATTATTGAATATACGTAAATAATATTTTGTCCAAAGCAATAGACTCAATTTTTTTATGGGAGTTTATCGTACGTATCAATCTTCTAAATGTCGTGTAGTTTTCCTCCAACACGTAAAAAACCTATAAAAGTAAATTACACTTTAAGTGACAGCTTTTGAAAAACAAAAATAAATGGAAGTTGTTGTAATATTAATCAGCTCATTGAATGACATGTTCTTCGTGAGAAATCGTGGGTTTCATGAAAATCCATAATTTATATTTTTTAAAAGAACACTCACTTTACACGTGTCCCACGCCCAAGTGGCAACCTTAGGCCACTTTCATTTCCGTTTCCCATATATTCCTCACGTCCACGCACCATATTAAGTACGCTATGCATATCATAGATTTTAATGAGACAAAAAAATGTCTATATTTATGAAGTCAGTGAAAATTAGTTGGATCACTGTGTGGTAACAAGTAAACCACGCTAGCCAGGTAGTTTGGGCCTACAATTTAATGAAATAAATACCAGATTTTTTTCTTTCGTCCCGTTATGATCCACCGTGTGCACGTTCAAAACTAGTTTATGAAAAATTAAACATTACTTTCCAGTTACTATCTTTCTAAAAAATGGTTAAAATTAATCTCAACCCACTTTACGTTTTGGTAGCACAAAAACTTCAATTTTCGAGTCTCTATGGGCACACAGAAAACCTTAAAACCATGCATGTGGTTTTAAAAACCACTTATTTGGGTCATAATAAGTGCACAGAAAGATAGCGATCCAACAACTAATCTAGTTGGGATAAGATGGATCATAATAAAGTTAGGTACTTGTTGATACACACCACACTCGTGTATAGTTGTGAGCCAGAATTGTGAGGTCAACGATTTTGGAAATCGTAATAATAAGGCAATAGGGATATATCAGCGACAATTCAATAAATAAGGTAAAATTAAGAGGACGGGACAGAATCGATTCATCTGCTCCAAAAAATGAAGTTGGGAATGGCGAGAGGAGAATTCTGTCTAAGGTTCTCAGCAATATTGTTTTTGGTATTAAGCGCATGCTTGGTTGCTTTTGATACTCAAACCGAGGTTGTGTTCTTGAGTATTACGAAGAAGGCTACCTACAATGACTTGGACGTTCTCAAGTAAGAGCCTCCTCTTCCTTTATGTGTATTCTCCAATTGCTGTGCCTTAATATTCTCGAAATCAGAGCCAGGAATTTTATGTTTCTTTAGGATCTTGGTCTATGTTACATCTGCGGCTGCAGGTTACAACCTGCTTCAGTTATGCAAACACTCACCTTGCTCTAGAGGAAACTTCAAAGGGTCATATATGTGCATGGCTTGGATTTCTTTATTCTTGGATCAGGTAAATTAACTATCTTTTCTTAGTTGTCTGTGTTTTGTATTTTAAGGCTAAAGCTGATTTGGAATCTTCAAATTGTTCAGAGTTCAACAGAAGTTCAGTTTACTATTTTTATTTATTTTTTCCAATTGGGTAGCTAGCTCAAGTTCTCTACCAAAATAGATAAAAAACAAATTGGATTCACTTGGGTGATGATGATGGGGTTGTCTCTTTCCCAATTAGATGTGGGGTAATGTTTATTCAAGGAAAAGTCTTAGCATAGCTACATGGTAAAAGTCATCAGTAGCTGGTGTAAGGTGGTGTAATGTTTGTCCAATGATACCATCAGAATTTAACCATGTCCAAAAGAGAAATATTAAATGTGCGAAATTGAATCTTTGGTCATTTGACAGATGAGTTTGTGTTAAAATTTGTGAACAGATTGCTGTGTACATTACATTTAGTACAAACACTGCAGCAGCTGGAGCATCGCTGATAGCAGTGAAGGGGTCAGAAGCCTTTCAGTGGGTAAAGGTATGTGACAAATTCAAGAGATTCTGCGTCCAAATAGGAGGAGCGTTTTTGTGTGGCTATGTAGCGTCCATCTTAATGGCTCTAGTATCAACTATCTCAGCCTACAAAGTGTTCAGGATGTACTCCCCAAAGGGGTTCCTCCGTTTGAAGAGAACGTGATCGTTATTATTATCTTTCAAGGGCTACTTTGTGTTCTGCAAACTTTTTTTATTCATTGTATTCTGGAAGCTTTCAAGTATGATGCAAAATATATATGATGAAACTAGTGAAGAAAAGCTTGTAAAATTTGTTGTCAAATGGTTTTAGGTTGGTATATTTTCCTTCTCTTTTGCTTGAGTTTTCCCTGCCTGTATGATGTTCTTGCTCTCTTTTTCCAGTTAAAGAAATGTGAAAAAAATAAATAATAACACTGAAGAAAAATAGAAAGAAAAAAAAAGTATCATTTTCATGAATAAAAAGATAGAAAACGCAGTGAACATAACTTTTTAGAGGTCTGTTTTCTTTTTATTTTTTTTAATACATTTTTCATTTTCTATTATATTATTTTTGTTTCGTCCTATGATTCGTGCTCTTAGGTCTCGTTCGATAAATTTAACAGCAAATTGTAGAGATGAAAGTAAAAATTAAATTACAAGGAATTAAATTAAATAATTAAAAAATTAAGAGAACCCAAAAAGAAAAAAAAAATCCTATATTATTGAAACAAAATAATTATTTAGGCTAAACTTTTAAATATTGCAAATCTATATTTGGGAAGAAAAAAGATTAAATATGCCACGAACACATTGATAACCAGAAATCTAATTTGTAAAAATTGAAAACATACAACTTCTATGCAGTACGTAATGACATGTATTCATCTAGCAAGTTAAGAAATAAAGATAAAAGCTAACAAATTAGAAGTACAAAAATTCAAACATAAAGCAAGACAGGCTACCTAAACCAATACAAATGGTAATTCATGAGCACGAAGTAAAAAAAAAAAAAAAAAAAAAAAAAAAAAAAAAAAAAATAAAAAAAAAAAAAAAAAAAAAAAAAAAAAAAATTTTATTTTTTATTTAAAATAAAAAAAAAAAAAAATTTTTTTTTTTTTTTTTTT
>Ga0099824_1005240_pt1 | contig 18337 bp, 8 predicted proteins | sample SiratrowhiteBW_FD_76837 | JGI IMG/M metagenome (GOLD analysis project Ga0099824, IMG submission 76837) | Root nodule microbial communities of legume samples collected from California, USA - Siratro white BW | ecosystem: Host-associated > Plants > Roots > Nodule | place: USA: California... | reverse complement strand
GATTTTGCTTGAATAAATAAAAATTATTTATTAAAGAAATTAAAAATATATATAATAATTTATTTTTTAATAATTAGTTAGAAAAATAAAAAAATTATTTTTTTTAAAAAATCATAATGAATGTTTTAAAGTTTTAATGTAATTTGAGCTAGTCCGCTAATAATAACAAAGAAAAGTAAAAAACTAAAAAAAAAATGTATTGTAGTTTTTATTATTTTATGAGAGTTTCTTAAATTTAAATATTATCAAATTTATTTCAATTTGAAGACTCTAATTTTGGAAAGATTCTTAGATTTATAATAGTAATTTAAGAGTTCTGTTTTGAAAATTATTAAATTCTACTAAGGGTTTTGATTTTTTTTAATTTAATTTTTTTATTTATTACAATTTGAGAGTTATGTTTTGATTTTTTTTAATTTTAAAATTTTCGTATTTATTATAATTAGAAGATCTGATTTTATTTTCAATTTAAAGATTTTCAGATTTATTGTAATTTAAGGATTCAAACTTTTTTTACATTTAACATTCTAATTTTATTTTTAATTTAAACATACATATTCTACTCCCACTATATATATATATATATATAGCAAAAACACACAAAATTTGTTTTTTTATTCTCTCTTTCTTTGTCACAAAAATAAAAAATAAAAAATATACATTCACATATTATTTCTTTCTATAAGTGTCATATTTGATTCCAATACCCCCTTACCCAACAAGGTTAAGATTTCAAACCATAAACATCACCATATTTCATTATGTCATCCCTTTCTAGTGGAGACCACTAGGTTATACATATATTTTCATTTAGATTTCATCTTACTCAATTTGAATTTCAATATCATCATTCAAATAAAAAAAAAGAATAAAATGCAACAGTAGTAACTCTGACAACTATTCGCATCATTATTGCATCCTTCTTTTATTTACATATCACATTTTATTTGCTTACCTACTAGCTTTACTTGTTTTCAAAAAAAAAAATATATATATAATAAAAATTGAACTCATGTATTTTACCTAATATTTTTATTAAATGTTTTGCAATTTTTTCTCTCATAAATACACCACTTTGATCTTTCGTTCTTTTTCTAAGTAAGTTTTGCCATTTCGTAAATAATATTAGATATTAAAATGGCCGCACACGTCACAGAATATTTAATATGAAAATTTAAAAATAATAATTATTTGGATACTTGTAAGATCGTTCTCATCATCTTATATTCAATATCATTTTTTAAAAAAAATATGTTTTGTCTCAAAAATAAATAGTTCACACTATATCAAATAACGGTATGACTTGTCAAGGGTATTATGAATAATCGTTCACACTATCTTGTATTCTAAATATTATGAAAATATAAAAATATCAAATTTTCCAAATATTAAATTTTCAAAGATTAAAAAAAATATATAAAATTTAAAAATTTTAAAAAATATCAAAACACCAACAAACAATTTTCTATCCAAAACTACGTAAACCCTGATTTTCCATTATCAATGAAAATACATATGAGCAAGGTCAATCCCTATCGGGCCAAAAAAGAAAACAAAATTTCTTTGTGTTACTTGCATTTCTATTTCTTTTAAAATAAATATTTATCAAAAACCATACTTATTTTACTTATTTCGTTAAAGGCACAGTCTTAGCACGACTGTTGTAAGGTGTTAATACCTACCCTACACGTAATCGACTCCGGAATCCTAATTTAATTTCTTAGATCATTGTTTTATTTTTGGTTTTTCCATAGTTTTCTATAATAAACTATGGTGTCAACTCTGTTTGTTTTATTTCCTAAAAAACAATAACTTTTTATTTTTTATTCGTTGTCCCCGTCGTGATTCCTATTATGACAATATTTTATATATATATATATATATATATATATATATATATATATATTATAAAAATTATACACTGAACGTAGACATTAGGTAGAGATTTAGTGTTGTGTCTAATTTAGTCATATGCAGGATAGATATACTTTGTTCATAAACTAAATATTTCATATAGCCAAAAATCAAAATTTTAGAAATCTTAGATAGTGAATTAAGTGAGTCTAACATGCAAAATAGTTACAAATATAATTGTTGACAACTAAATTATATTAATAGGTAGAATAAAATTCTAAGAGTGGTTCAAAAAACTTAAAATTGGATCTAATAGTAAATGTACTCTATAGATTTAAAATTGATTAAATTTATTTACATTAGTTTAATTTTTTTTTAAGAATATGATCTAGAAATGTCTACCACTACTGGAATAATGATTTCAACGAGAATTAGAAATGTAAATAATATTATTAGTTCATCTATACATTCTAGTATAAAATATAGATTTATATTACATCTAATCAAATTTTACAATAATATATTACATTCTTATATTTCTACATTAAGCAATAATTATTTCTTCCTTAATTATACATAAACCTTTGTGGTACAAATTCTTATATAACAGGGTAGGGGAAAAGAGGTTATTCAGCGGATAATTATAAGCTGTTGGAGGTAAGAAGAAAGTAACAGCTATTGGACCATTCAATACTAAAGAAATTTTTGGACTCTGGTCATGATTGAATGAGTTATTCCTCTAAATGATACTAAATTTTCTATCACATTAATGTTCTATCCATTTCCAGAGAGAAATACAAAAGAGATGTCAATAGTAAAGGAATGCAGAAAATTAGGAGCATCTATCATGTTCTTAAATTAAAGAGTGAAGATAAACCAAGGAAATAATAAAGGAGAGACATATATGTTTTAAAATAATCATTTTTTAAAACAATATAAAGAAATGATAAATGATAAATATTCCAGACAATTTAAAAATGTCAATTTTGTTAGAATAGATCACCATGAGTCAAAGTAAAAATAATATAGGAATAACAATTACAGTGAATAGTCACGATAAATGAGCAATCTTGATATCATTCTTCAATCAAACAATATACAACTTCTACCCATTTAATCCTCAAAGATTTAATCCTCTAGGCATAAGTATTCTAGTAAGACACAATATAATCATGTGTGAAAATTAAAAATGAGAATCAGCGCACAAATGCAAAGAAATCAGAATTTAAAATTAGTATAAAAATTAGTACTGAATTTGAAAAGAAATAAATAAAAATGTTAAAACATTAGAAAAATTTGTGAAGCTTAAGGGTACCTTGCTGAAAGATTGAAAATAAATAACAATATATATATATCTCATTTCCCTTACCTTCAAGAGCTAAAAAACAAAGTGGGGCTTCTTCTTTCTCTCTCTTTCTGTCTCGCAATTCTAGCTATCTCTCTTCTCACTGTTTTTCTTTGTTCAGACTTGTGATTCAAGGACACCTATTTATAGTATATGTTGTAATCATTATGGTTCCATTTTATTTGTTGATTTGGTATTTAGTTAGATTCTATTGGTGAAAGTGAAAGTGGTAAAGTAAAAATAAACTCATGTAGGATAGTAAAATGATGAGAAACGACTCAAGTTTTTCTAATCTTATCTAAGCATTAAACATGGATAGATATTTTACCTTTATTATTATTATTATTATTATTATTATTACTATCATTATTTATTTTTACATCTTGATTACACCTTTGTTTTGACTTGAATTTATTAAAATAAATTTAAATAAATTACAGTTAGATAGAAACTAGCTTACAACTGTTTTATATGGGTAAAGATTTTATGTATCCAAAGTTTGTTGTTTGGATTAGAAAAATACCCAAATTATAAGAATTGGTATTCAAAGTCCGACCTCATAAAGTTAACTCCCAAAATTCGACTTCATAAAAGTCATCACTAGTAGAAAAAACACGTACTACAACAGGGTAAAACGTCGGTTAAAATGTAACTTATGTAAACAAAACGCGATGAAAATTTTTGAAGTTGTGTGAAGAGATACTACATTGGCTACTAATAAACCGATGTAATATACTCCATTCTACATCGGTAGACACTTCTAATCGATGTAGAAAAGATTGAAAAAGTAAAAATTCAAAATTTGGTTTTGCACTAAACCTATTACATCGGTTGCGAGCCTCAACAGATGTAATAGGTGATAGATACTACACCAGTTGTTACCTACAATCGATGTGGAAAGTCAATTACCTCGATTCTCGCTACAACTGATATAATATGCTCCATCGTCTGAAAAAAATCAATTTTTGAGTGAGTGCGTGCAGGCTTATTAACCTAATATTTCACTGCTTTCATTATTCATGTTTTCCTCGCGATGCCGCTGAGTTTATGCATTTTCATTCTCACTCACGCTTATTTGGTTAGTTCCTTCGTTGCCTTCATATACTTTCTTTAGCATTTTTGACATAGATGATTTGCTAACTTTTTTACATTGAAAGTTTTTAAGGATGTTATACACTTGATGCGTGAGCCTTTCTTCGCTGTGAATGCTTAGTTCGACACCCCTTGCTACTTCTCTTTGGAAGAGGTTAGCAATTTTGTAAAATTCATTAAAAATAGTTAGAAATTTACTTTTGAAACAAATATTTTATCAACAACTTGATTGAGTGTATATTTGGTGGTAGAATTCTTACATTGTATAGATTTATCATAGATTTTATATTTCAAAAATTTAGGACGAAAAAACTTCGAACGATCATAAGTTTTGATAGAGAGCTCGGATTGAGACGCTTCAAAAATAAAAGTTGCTCGAAATGGCGTAGCGAAGTTCGTGAGAAATCTCAGAAAGGAATTCGAAATCCAAAATTTTTCCAAAATTTCATCGTTTACTATTTGTTTTTTGTTTCTTTAGTATATTTGACATTTTTTTCTATTTCATCTATCATGTCAAAAAATTTTGAAAATTTCTGTGGTGTTTCATTGTATGGATTAGAGAATTTATCAAAGAATTTTGGAAAATTATAGATTTTTTATTTAAAATAGAGATATTACATCGGTTGGGAGCCACAACCGATGTAATAGGGTAGATATTACATCAGTTGTGGCTCCCAACTGATGTATACATTGATTGAGAGCCACAATCGATGTAGTATCTTTTTCTGAGCGCTCTTAGGATTGGTATTTTACGTTGGTCATTTATTTATCAACCAATGTAGTATATACACATACTACATCTATTATAGAACCGATGTAGAAGTCCAAGACTTTTTACATCGCCTGCATCTATATTAGTTATGGAACCGATATAGAATGTCCTTCAGAACCGATGTAGAAAGGGTTTTTTTTTTCTATTAGTGCATCTTCCAAACGTTGAGATCCTAAAATCTGATTTCCTAAGGTCATATCTCAAAATCCGAATTCGTAAAGTTATCTCCAAAATTTGACTTTCTAAAATCCGAACACCAAAAATCCGAATTGCAAAGGTCGTCTCCCAAAATTTGACTTTATAAAGTTATCTCCCAAATTCGAACACCCAAAATCCAAATTGCTAAGGTCATTTTCCAAAATATGAATTCATAATCATCTCCCAAAATTTGACTTCCTAAAATCCGAACACTCAAAATCCGAATTGCTAAGGTCATCTCTCAAAATTTGACTTCCTAAAATCCGAACACCCAAAACTCAAATTGCCAAGGTCGTCACCCAAAATTCGAATTCATAGTCATCTTCCAAAATCCGACTTCTTAAAATCTAAATATTCAAAATCTAAATTGCTAAGGTCATCTCCCAAAATCAAACTTTCTTAAATCCGAACACCCAAAACCCGGATTACTAAGGTCATCTCTCAAAATCCGACTTCCAAAAATCTGAACACGACTTACTACAACCCAAACACCCAAAATCCAAATTGATAAGGTCATCTCCCAAAATCTAAATTTATCTAAATATTCGCATTATTTTTTTATAATATATATATAAATAATTTGCTTTAGAATGAAAATTACAACATAAATAATAAAAATAATAATATATTAGATTCATATTTTCAAAATGTTACGACACTTTTTTGTAAATTAAACTTTTTTAGCCAAGTGATTGTGTTTCAATTAATACTCAGGTTTAACTAGAAGTGACTATTGTCCAAATAATATTTAAATTTTAGTCAGGAGTGACTACGTTTGAAGAATGCTTAGATTGTTTAATCAAGAATGAATGTGTTTCAAATAATACTTAATCTTAGTCAGGAATAATTACAGTCCAAATAATATTTAATTTTAGCTTTAGTGACTAGGATGAAAAAAAATACTCACCTCATATCTTGTAACGTTAGCTTGCCTATGAAACTTGATATATTAATAAAAAATGGAACTAATGTGAGTTTTCAAAAGAACCAATACAAAAATAATGTAAGTCTCTCTTTATTTTTTAATAATTACCTATTATTAATTTGTAACTAACTAAAAGACGAGAGTTTTTGCTAAAACAATTTTAAAAAGTATTTTTTCCAATACATCTTTCAACTCGAAATTGCATTTGACCGTTTTCATTAGACACTATTCTTATGAGAATTCATTTAGACTACTTTTATCAAGTTAAAACTACTTGATCGCTTTCATCTTACGCTGAATTGCGAAAGTTGAAAAGCATTCTTCTTATGTATTTTGTTTATCTTCATATATTATGTAAGAGGAGAGAATGAAATGAATAATTTCAATGTCATTAATTTAATCCTTATTTTTAATTGAACTGAACAGTTTCATTAAACGTATTACTAAAAATTTATTAAACACGAGTACTAATAAAAGTTTACAATAACTTATATATACTATTGAGTTAGACTCCTTTAATAATCTTCAAGTCTATCGGTACAATTTTATGACTTTTTAAATTTTAATGCTCAAACACAAAAGTCAAACTGAAAATTCGTAGTAGTAACTTGAAAATACCAGGGCATAAATATAAAGTGTTATAGAAAAAACTATAATCAGTAGTAAAAGGGCATGATTTGACACTTCTGATATTAGATGGTTGACAATTTCTTCGTTCAAGAGCCGCTTAACATTTTTACTAACATTTTTACTTTTTCCCAGAGACTTTGCTTCTGATTGACAAATTTGCTTCTCATTGACACAATTTGTGCAAAAGTATGTATGACATAACACAACTAAGAATGCAATTTTATTTTATTTAATGCCCAAAATTCACCTTCTTCTAATCTAAAAGGAAGTATACATATTGGTTAAATCAGCAAAAGTTAAGAAAATTCTGTTGTTTTTATTATAGTTGGGTAGCTTAATTTTGGAGAAGTTTTCATTATACAAATTGACTTTGCAAAAGAAATTCAAGTCTTACTTTCATGAAAACTTGATTTCAAAGAAAATATAAATGTACCAACATAATTTTAAGTATAATTGAACACACTATGAAACTAAGTTTATGGTCTAAACTGGCTCATCATAAATCCAAACATAACAAATGTTAACAAAGGATCAGACATAACAACAATCTCCAAAGGCAGCACTGCCACCAAAATTAAGCCTAATAACAGCATAGTCATTAAACAAAGAAATTAATCAGCACCTACTCTTGCTTCTCAAGGCTAGTGATTTCTAGTCCCTTTGAAGCACTACATACGAACTCAATTAAATTGAAGATGACCAAACAAGAAGAAATGGCAGAAGATGTTCAAAGCTTCAAACTGAGATCAAGATTAGCACTTCTTCCCACCACATTACAATTCTGAAAGATATCTGGTTGCTGTCCAATTAGTGCTACATTTGATGATGGAGGGATGAAATTATACCAATGTTGCTGCTGTTGATTAAATTGATTGTACCCTGATGGGGGAGGAGCTTGATTCTTCATGTTTCCCTTTGATTAGAAAAAATGAAAGTAAAAACAATAAAATTAGAAAATGGCTAATTTTGTTTTACCGAATCTGACAGGAATCAGGATATACCAGGTTGTGAAAAGGTTGGAAAGGTGAAGTGGACTTGGAATTTGAGCATGGAATAGGAGGAGCTAGTCTAAGAAAATCTCCAACAAAATTCTTATTCTCTTTCTTCTTTTTCTTTGAGTTCTGGTCTGAGTTGGATGGTTCAAGGGAAGGAATTTCCCTGCAAATGCAAAGTAGTAAGCAAAATTTGTAACTACAAAAAATTATTAACTCAAAAGATCAAAGTTGAACCAACCTTATAGTTGAATTGCTAAAATCCAAGTTGAATTCTCTTCCACGACGGCATGAAATTGTTTCACTTACTTTCACAGGAGAAGGAAAAGTTAAAGGTTTAAAATTGGAAGAGGATGCAAGTGGGGTTTCAAGAGAGAAGGAGCTTGATCTTTTAATCCCTGTCATCTGCACCAAGATCGCTCACTGTATTAAGCTTCTATAATGTCATCTATTCCAAATTTTATAAACAAAACGAAAGGAAAATAATCAAATCACAGATACTGAATTTATCAAAGTATCTATATAAAAATTAAAAGAGAGGATATATGAACAATTAAATGAAAAAATGTGTTCAGGTATATGAACAAAATTCATGTGAACCACTAGCATGAAAAAATTCAGTGGTTGAATTGAAATAGTTAAAACTAATCAATTGAGAGTTGAAATAGTGAATACCCTCTCCTCATGCCTCTTAGAAACATAGCATCCACTGTAGTTTTGGTTTGAAGGGATCTCTACTAAGGAATTAGGCACATTTGTTGATGAAGACCCTGAGGAGGCACTCACCTGAAAAATCCAAACCAAAAAATCTGTCTTATTCCACAGGAAGAGAATGGTGTAAAAGATGAAAACCATTATGAAAATTCAAGAAAAAGATCAAACTTTAACACATCTTACCATTGATGAAGAAGGATGCTGTTGTTGGGTTCTCTGCACCCAATTGAAGGAGGAGCTAATGGGGTTGGACTCACAAGGCAAACTTGATCCAAGAGTCAATTTGGGGTCCATCCCTAAGTGCTTATTCTCAAATTCAATATTATGGTGGGCCCACAGATGGGGCCCACCCAGACGCCCCAGAGGTGGAACACCATGCCAGCAAGGCTCAGGCAGCACTGTTTGCCAATGAAACAGTGCTTGAAGGCAATGAATTTGGAGGAGATGGATGATTGGAGAGGGGAAAGTTTGGAAAATGAAGACGCAGATCACATGGGGAATTGCTTGATGACCCAATTGCAGATGCTGCTGCTTTCTCCCTTTCTTCTTCTTCAAGTCTGATTTTTTCAAGCTGTGCCACTCCAAGTCCCCTCTGGGGCACCTTCTTTGGCTTTGGCCTTTTGCAAGGTCTACCAGCACCTTTTCTACTGCCACCAGCACCAGCACCACCATCGTTCTTACTCTTAGAGGTTTCATCTTCTTGACCCATTGGTGCTATATTTCATGCAAGTAACTCCAAGGCAAATAAAACCAAAATGAGAATAAAATAAGGTGTCAGAGTGTCACTACCACCAAGTTATTTTATGCAAACCTTGAATTGTTCAAGTTTAGGAGAATGGTCCTGTGAAGCCTGTGAGCAAATGTAGAAGAAACTGAGAGAAAAAGTAGGGTCAGTAGGGTGTAATTACATAAAGTATCTGAAAGATTTCGGATTTTTCTAAAATCTAGAGTTGCATGACACAGACATGTATCATCATCATATCTTATATACACACAAAATCAAAACTCAAAATAGCCTAAACAAGAAAAATGGAATGCATATACAAAATGAAAACCAAGCAAATCTATGGCAACCAAATATTATTTTTTGCAAACAAGCACTTCTGAGTAACTTTAAATCTGATTCAAAAGATTTCAGTAATCTCTACTATGATTTGCTTTGACCAGAAAAATCACACACGCCATGTTTGTTAAATGTTATATGTAAATCGGAGCATGTTATACTCAAAGAAAGATCATAGGTTCACACCTCTCAATCAGACGGTTCAGATACCAATACAGGTAGCTGTAGTTTTTCTTCTTTTTTCTTTCTCTCTATGAACTATAAAACTATGTAGGAGCTACTTTCCGAAGACAGTGTCATCTTAGGTTGTTTGTTGCATATATACCATGGGAGGACCACAATACCTTTGTTGTCTTTTACAACTTTCTTGTCTCAAATCTATGGGTCCCACTTATGGTTTTTACTACCCTCCAAATAGCCTTCATAATAACTCATGGAAGAAGAGAGGGAAATGGACAATAGTTTAGTGAGATGTATTTATGGACAGTAGTAATGAGTGTCATTAATAGAAGCAAAAAGTCAATAAAAAATATTTGATAGAACAAAAATTTAAGCAATGTTCATGACTGTTTATTTTTTTTATTTATTGAAACTATTAAATGTTAATTATTTAATAGCATAAATTAAACCATCCCTGATCCATTTTCCTTAATCTACTTGTTAACAACACTTTATTTTATTTATTCTTATTCTAAAAAGTGGCAAACCTATTAAGAAGAAACGTCTAGGAAATACTAATTACAGAATATTTAATATATTTTGTTATGCTCGTAAGAGCATTCAATGTATTTTAGTAAATATTTTAATTATTTGTAGGTTACTGTTAATGAATATTTTAAACATATTATTAAATAAGAAATATTTAATATATTAAATAATTTTAATTATTTGAAAAATATGTGTTAAACGTTATTTTAGGTTCCAATAAAATAAATATAATTTTATTTTTGTTTCTTCATAATACCTAAGACAATACTTAATATTATTTTACTTAGACTGATGATTAAATAATGTCATTGGTTTTTTGTATTTTTTTAACTCATACTCAGTATTTTCAAAATGTGAAACTATTTTTTTTATGTATTTTATAAGGAATATTTTCAATCATTCTTCAATGCTAATTTCTTCTGAGATGAGAATCAGTTAAAAACACTCTGAATTCCTCCTCTTAGCAGTTTTTTCTAACAGTCATGAACACTTTTACACACATATATATATATATACTAAAAAATGGTTTTCTAATAAAAAGTAAAGAAATAAAATATCAAATAATTTTATATCGAACACAATAAAATAATGCTTCAGTTTTACAACAATTTAGAATATCTAATATCGTGACATTGTTCCTGCATAATAAATAATATGAAAGAAATTAATTAATTTTATAAAAAGTAAGTAAAAAAGAGTTATTTCGTAACTCTACATATTTTAAAAAATAACTAATAATGTTGGTTGTATAAAAAATAATGGATAATTACATAAAAGAAATGTAGGCGATGTGTAATGTGTTATGATGTTGAAGTAAATATACATGTACATTTAACTTTTAATAATTTTGATAATTTAAATTTTTTTGTATTTTTTAATTTAAAATATAGTTAAAGGTAAAATAAAAATATAAAATATCCCATATATATTGTTATAGATACAATAAATTAATACTATATTTCAAAAACAATTGAAAGTTTTTAATACATGTGAGTTTCTCATTTAGTTTATTAATGTTTAATAATAATACATTTCTCTTATAAAATATTTTTTTTTCTTTTAATAAAAGACTCGTGTTAGCATCACAAAAATATATCTTAAAATTCACCAATCATCTATAAAAAATATTAATAGAAAAATAAAACACAAAAAATATGGGCCACATCAAATTCATGAAAAAAGAACAAACTTCTCAGAGACAAAATAAAGGAAAATCTAATAAAATTCCTTGTGCTTCATATTATCCATAAGAAGAAGGTAACTATTGAAAGCTTAATCAGACGAATTAGATAACTATAAAGAGTTTTAATGAAAATAATAAAGCCATTAGAAGATAAATCTATAAAATAAGAAAAAATATTTCAAAACCAATCCTATATATAGAAAAGAGCATAACAATTAAAAAACAAATTATCAATTTCTTAAACAATATTAATTGAATATATAACTATCACAAATAAGATATTTTTTATATAAAACTACATTTAATTAAAAAAAAGTCAAATCCTAATAAAGCTGAAAAAAATAAATAGTGTTTTCTCTATATTTTAAAGTAATAAATATTTTGAAACAATAACTCATGAAATTAATTATATAATTAAAGAGTATAATTGTTTTTCTAAAAATATTTTTAATACATTATAAATAATATATTAAATGAAAAGATAAATTCAATTAATGCAAAGAAACTATAAAACTTTTAAATCTGAACATTTAATATTTTTATTACTTTATAATTCATTAAATACTTTAATTACTAACAGAAAAAAGTATTAAATGAAAAGATAAATTCAGTTATTTTTTTGAAAATATTTAATGGTTTGAATGTTAAAAGGCATTAAATATTTTCTTCATTTAACAAGTACAGAAGAATTAAAAGGAATATTGAAAATTATTTATCACTAAATTATCCATTTAATGGGTTGAATTTATTTTGGTAGACTAATAAGAAGCATTTAATAAATTGTGTTATTTCTTGAATGTACTGTGCAAGATTTGACCTTTGTCAATTGAATTTATATTGTTATTGTATTGAATACAACATAAATATTATAAAATTTATTTAATGCTGGTTTTAAAAGTAATGTAAAGTGTGTAATAGGACACAGTAAATAAATCTAAAATTGTGTAACTTACATTATATATATATATATATATATATATATATATATATAAAACATTTCACCAACATTTTTGACGTAAGTGTAAACAACTTATGTTCCTTAAACGGCTAAATGGGTTTCAAATTTTAGGAAATGCCTGAAATAAAGAAAATGAATACTTGTCCGTAGTCAAAGTTTCTGGAGGTATAAACATTGTTTATTGTGTATAATACCATGATTAACAAGTTATAAAAAAATCATTCCTTTATTCTAAATTTAATGATTTTTAATATTATAATAATTTATATTAATTGATATTTCTATACATTATTAAAATACTAAAATTATTTTCTAATTTAATTAGTCCCCTAATAAATAATATTGTTTTAGAATAGTTAAAAATTATTTATAGAAAGAATATTTTAATAAATTAAGTTACTAATAAATATTATTTTAAGGTAATTTATTTTCTTAATTTTGAAAAAAAAAAACCTGAAAGTATATTTAATATCTTACATTACATGTCAACTTATTTGCTTTCAATGAATTTTTCAATAAGATATATCATTTGGTGTATTAACCGAATGCAATCTATTGTTTGAATGCAATCTATTGGTTGTATCCAGAAAAGTAAGTACGTAGTTCTTAACATTTTGAATTCTAATAAATAATTCTTCAACCTTAAGAGAATGTTTCTTTTGAGTAAATAGTTATTTATTTTATGATTTTATTTTAATTATAAAACAACAAAATTAAACTTTTAGTAGCTTGTTTTAAATAAGTTAAAGTAGATTTTCTATTAATTTAAAATTAATATCATTAATAAATTTAGCATAATTATTAACCAATACAAAATAATCTCCCTTTAAATTATTTATAAATGTATGATTAAAATAATGACAATCTTACTGAAAATTCATTAGTTTGAAGGATGTTTTTTAGAAAAAAAAAAAATCTCTGAGTTTCAACTTGTAAAAAAGAAAAAATTTAAACTATTATAGTAATAGAAAAGCATAAATACCTTTGTGTTATTATGAATAAATAATAACCAAAAAGGACTAGATTAAGGACTAAATTAATGAGAAAAGAATTAAAATTTCAACACAAGACTTTAAGAGGAGTCTTAAGAAGTCAAAGTAGAAGGAATAAAGAGCTTATGAAAGGTTAGCAATTATTAAGAAATATCATTATTTTTTTCAACCTGAGTAAACTCTCCACAATTTAAAATAAGCTACTACAACATGGAATGAGAAACTCAATTCACTCTTTTTGGAAAATGGTTTTACAAGAAGTACTAATATTTTTGTAAGGACTTCAAATCTAACTTCCTAATAAATATATGTTGATATATGATTTTCGCTGTTATTAATCAACTTCTGTGTGTGGAGTTTGCTAAAACCATAGAAATATAATTCGCAATGGGGGAGTTGAAGTTTTTTCTAGAATTCTACATCAAACAAACAAAGGACAACATTAACATAACCAAAAAAATGTATATTCACTTTCAAGTTAAAGTTGATTCCAAAGTTAAGGCAAAAGTGGATGTAACATGTAAGGGAAAGCTAAAGCTCATGTAAATGCCCAAGTTAAAGCTCTGGCAGAAGTAGAGGCCAACACTCATCAGCCCTCTCAAACTTAACTACAATCTTTGAGTTGCCCTCCTCTATCTCCAACACCTAACAAGTATCATGCCCAACATTCAATTTGTAACTCTTGACACGGTGGACCAACATAAGACTATCTTCACATGTCCTTATGAAACTTTTGTCTATACAAGAAAATCATTTGTCCTGTGCAGCACACCTACTACATTTCAAAGGTGTATGATAAGTATATTTTCAAAACTAATACAAAGTTGCATGGAAGTATTTATGGATGATTTTATTGTCTATAGTTCTTATTTTCTGAAAGTTTGCATAATCTTGAAATTTTTTTTAAAAGTTGCATCAAAACTAACCTTGTGCTTAATTATTAAAAATATCATTTTATGGTTAAAGAAGGTAGTCTTAGGCCATCTTATTTTTGAAAGAGGAATACAAGTTGATAAGTCTAAAATTGATATTATTACCCCTTTGTCTTACCCCTCGTCTCTAAGGGAAGTTGATTCATTTCTTGGTCACGGAGGTTTTTACAAAAGATACATAAAAGATTTCAGCAAAATAGTCCTGTCACTGTCCAACCTATTGCAGAAAGATGTATCTTTTGTGTGTAATGAGAAGTGCAATAAATCTTTTGATGAATTGAAAAACAGACACACCTCTGCACCATTTTGGAATCACCAAATTGTGAGAAACCTTTATGTTTGATGCCTTAAATTATGCACTAGAAGTTGTCCTTTCATATAGAGTAAGCAAGTTTCCTCATGACATAGCTTGTGCTTCTCGAACTCTTGGTGTGGCTTAGGTAAATTACACAATAACACAGAAAATATTGTTTGCAATAGTCTTTACTTTAGACATTTTTTGATCTTACTTGATAGGATTTAAAATAGACATTTTTTGATCTTACTTGATAGGATTTAAAATAATAGTATTCACCGACCATGTTGCATTGAAATATTTACTCTAGAAAAGTGATGTTAAACTAAGACTAATAAGATTAATGTTGTTGTTACAAGAATTTGACTTCGAAATTAAGGATATAAGTGGTTTTGTTGAACTAGATAGCTAATCATTTGAGCTGAATTGAAGGGATAATCATTCCCTTACCAATTTTTGATATTCCTGATGATTATTTATATTCTCTAAACACTAAACGATAGATCATGGTATGCAGACCTTGTATATTATTTAGTCTCTATTTTTTTCCCTTGTAAAGCTTCTAATGCTCAAATTTATAAATTGAAATCCGATGCCAAAAACTATATCTGGGATGATTCTTATTTGTGAAAATTTTGTAATAACCAAGTCATAAGAAGGATGATAATGAATGTAGAAATATTTTGTATTGCTGTCATAATACTCTTGTAGGGGACATGTTGGACCCTAAAGAACAACCAAAAGAGTGCTGGATAGTGGTTTCGATTGGCTAACCATTTCCAAAGATGCATATACAATTGTAAAAAACGTGAAGAATTTAAAAAAGTGAGAGGAGCGATTGGTAGAAGAAATGAGACGCCACAATAATCTTTGAATTTTTAAAATATTTTTTATGTCTAGGGCGTTGATTTTATGAGATTTTTTTTTTTTCAATTCTGTTAGTTTTTCATATATACTTCTTGTTGTTAATTATTTATCTAGTTGGTTGGAAGCTAAAATTGAAAATATATTTGGACTGAGTTTAAGAGGGGGTGAATTGATCTTTACAAAATTTTTAATTTTAGAAAGCAAGAAAAACATTTGAAACCAAATGAAAGCTTTCACGAATCTCTATGATCAATGATATAATGTGCAAAGCATAAAATGAATCAATTCAGGCACGAATAAACTGATTTATTTTCTGACAGAACTAAGAAAAATTAGAGTTTCCTACAATGATACAGAAGAGGCACTGTACAACCAAGGCACAATGATAGAAATGAGCAGTATACAATACAAATAACTAAAATGAGCAATTTGAAATTCAACTTAAGAATTAAAGAAAATCAAATCACAAACTATGCACTCACATAAAAGGCAATGAACACAACTACAGTGGCTATTCAAGGTTCTGCAATATACACAATTTGATAACAGTAACCAATTGAAAGGAAAAATATCAGGATCAATTATGTAGAGAACCTAAATCCAGTCACAAGATCAAATGAAAGATAATCACAATTTATGCTAACTTGTAATCACTTTCAATTTATGAAGAAAACACTTATATCCAATGCTAGATAAAACAGATGCAGAAGAAGATCAAAGAATCAAGTTTTAATAATGCAACAAGACAATTCAAAGAGTTTCAGAACAAATGAAATATGAGTTAGGCAAAGAATGTATACAGGTTTTCAAAAACAACAAGGCTATGAAATTGCAAGAGTAAGTCTTTGAAAAACCAAGATGAAAATTGTGCAAGTACTAAAACATAGATGAGAAGCACTCTGAAAGAAAACTAGAATTAAAATGAAAACCTCAACCAACACAGTTTTTCCATATTCAAGAATCTTTGTAAAAAACAATTTGATGAGTCAAGAAAAACATGATGGTAAAAATGCAGAAAAACAATTTCTCACAGTTTTAACACAACAACATAGAATCAAATGAAATGGCAGAATGCAGAATCACAGTATCACCACTATATGAATATCACAATGTAGAAAGAATGAATTATTAGCACATAACCAAGTAAAATGCAGATAGAAGGATCAAGAGAAATACATAAGGCAATTATACTGGTTCACCCTTCCTCAAGGGCTAAATCTAGTCTTTCTTGCAATCCTAGCAAGAAAAATTTCACTAATAACACTCAATTATACACAATTACAATAAAAAACACTTCTTGCACCCTACAAGATCACAAAACACCATTGAATAATAGAACTAACACCCTACAACCCCAAATATTCAGAATACAACAATGTTAAACCCTATATGATCACCAATACCCAATTGAACCAAAGATCACAATTATACAAATCAAAAACGCAATACTTGAATCAAACGGGTTCAAGAATTGAGTTATAGAAACCTCATGATTTTCAATGAAGGAGATCCAACGCAAGTCTTCGAAGAACACCAATGTCACATTACAGTTTCAAAAATTTTGATTCTCCAAAACAAACTTCTTTAATATTTGAAAAACCAAGCAATTTTGTCTCCCTTAGAAATGTTGTCAATCTTGTTCGTAATTCCCTTCTCTGTATTGTTCGTAAATCACTCTCAAAAGCTCAGGTATTTAAAATGTGAAATATCCAAATTGTTTTTAAGATCTCTACTCCCTATCACTCGCAAACCAATGAGAAAGCTGAAGTTTTTAATAGGGAGGTGAAGAATCTGTTGCAAAAATTAGTCCAATCAAATAGGAGAAATTGGAGTCGGTTGTTAGACGAAGCATTTTGAACACAAAGAACAACATATTGAACTCCTCTAGGAATGTCACCCTTTAGATTAATTTTTGGTAAATAATGTCATCTTCCGGTAGGAATTGAACATAAAGCTTTTTGGGACATAAAAAGATTAATCTATATCTAGAAAAAGCTAGAAATCAGATGAAGTTGCAACTGCAAGAGTTACAAAAAAATAGATTGGAATCCTATGAGAATTTGAAAACATACCAAGAAAAGGTGAAGAAATATCATGATATTAAAATATTGAGATAAGAATTCTTTGTAGGATATAAAGCACTCTTATTTAATTCTAGATTAAAACTGATTGCTAGTAAGTTAGACCCAGATGGGATCAATCTTTTATTGTTACTAACATTTTCCCTCATAGTGTAATTGAAATTACATACGAGGCTTCCAGCAAAACATTTAAAGTCAATAGTCGTCATCTCAAAAATTTCCAAGAAAATAAACCTTTAGAAGTTCCAGATATAGTTGACCTATCTCTCATGGAGCCAAAAATTAAGGAGGAAGGTTTTACTTATTTACAACAAAGCATTTTTTTTAACAACTTTTTTCTGATATCATTCTTTCGTTTATGTTCCTTTTCTCATATTGTAGACAATGTTAAATTCCAATGTGAGGGAGTTTTTAGGTATTTGTATAAAGTAGATAGTCTAGTTGGTCTAGGTAGTAAAGTAGTCAGTCTCATTAGTTAGCATAAATTTTAATTGTTGTCTTCTAAAATAGAAATTTTATTTGTTTTTATTTTTGGTTTGTTAATTTTCATCTTTAAAAGTTTGTCATTTTGAGAGTTTTAGTGTTAGACGATCTTTTGTTGTACATATAGTAGACGGTCTTGTAGAGTGGACGGTAAATGTCTAATGGATTGTTTTTTTTTTTTTTTTTTTAATTTTTTTTTTTTTTTTTAGTGTTTTTTTTTTTTTTTTTTTTTTTTTTATATTTTTTTTTTTTT
>Ga0099824_1005238_pt1 | contig 18340 bp, 7 predicted proteins | sample SiratrowhiteBW_FD_76837 | JGI IMG/M metagenome (GOLD analysis project Ga0099824, IMG submission 76837) | Root nodule microbial communities of legume samples collected from California, USA - Siratro white BW | ecosystem: Host-associated > Plants > Roots > Nodule | place: USA: California... | reverse complement strand
ATATATATATATATATATATATATATAATGTTTAAAAGAAGAGTTTTTATTTTGGTCCTCTAAAATATTTAAATATTTTAAAGTTTAAACTATTAATTTTAGTCTCTGTAAATTTTAATATAAATTAATACTATCTCTAACGTTCATTTAAAATAAATAAATAAATAAATAATATTTATTTTTAAAAATTAAAAATATCACACTAATATTATAACACAAATATAATAGGTGTCACTTGAAGAGTGGGTTTTCTCTCTTTGAAGACATAGATAAAGATTCCTTTTGAAACATTATTTCATTAAATATTTTATTACGTATTTAAATAATATATAAGTGTCTATTAACTATGCCGAAACGATTTTACATATTAACTTGTAAATTGTCTTACCTCACCTTTATTTCCTAGTAGTAACAATTATTTTTTACGACAAAATTAATTAAATACATAATAAAATTTAAAATTATTAAATAAACTAAATTTGAATAAGTAAAGTACAAGGCCTGGAAAACTACTCCGAACGAAGAAGACAAAAACTGACCCTTTTGTTCCGTTGATAGCTCACGACCACCAACCAGTCTTTTCCCTTTTCTATTCCTCTCATACACTTGCCGACACATTTAAAAAATAAGAATGTTCTTAAAAATTAATAGAATTAATTATGATAAACATGATTAGAAATGATTGATGTAATTTAAATACCTGTTTAAATTAAGTTTAACCTTTAATAATTAGATTATCTATCTCTTTCATTACTTTTAGCAGAAATAAATAATGAAACTTTGGTTGACATTAACCAACTTAATGAAAAATAACCACGATTGTTTTAATTTTAACTCTTCATAGTAAAACATTATACTTATTGAATTAATAAAGTGTCACGTCATAAATAAGGTCCATTCAACAATCAACACGACATAGAATTAAAAAGAATAATTACACAAATCATAATTGCCCACAGAAAAAAGTAGTTCAAAGTTTGGACAAAAAGTCAGAGGAGGGGAACCAAACAAATCACAATAAGATTACATTGTCACAAACTCATAAAAAGTACAATGAGGAACAATGAATTTGTCACATAAGAATAAGAATGAGATGAAAATAATAATAATATAAAAATAAAAAAACAACAAAAAGAGTCTAAATGTGTGTGATCTTCTCTTCTCCCTCACTCCAAATCACCAATGCATCCCAAGAAAAGAAAAAAGCTTAGTCACAATAGAGTATTGACCAACCAACCACTACTTGAGTTGGGAAAAGAGAAGAAAACAGCAAACACAAGCACCTCAACTCCACACATGTAACAATTGTTGGAGAATCAGAAGAGAAGGGCAAATGCAAGAGCAAAGAGAGAGGCAAAGGCAGTGGAGAGAGATGTGGCATCAGATGAAGGACCTGGAGCAGGTGCCTCAGCAGCAGAAACCCTAGTTGCTGCCATAACCAACATGGCAATGACCAAAGTCAAGAAAAGCTTCATCTTCAATGCCTCCATTGCTCAAAGTTATGTTTTTTTTTCTTTTTCTTCTTTTTTTGTTGCAAGTGCGAGAAGAGGATTTTGGTTTGGCAGTTGGAAAACATGGTGCGCCATTGGGTGGTCTTATATAGATGCGGGCAGGGAAAAAAGACGGGCAGCTGTCCACACTTTCTCGCTGGCGACAGGTTCGAGGTTGCCGGGCAGCCGCACCTGCCCGATTTGTTGGACAGAGTGTCTCCATTCGATTTCTTTCTGCGATACAGCTGTCGCCAACGGTTTGTGGGGCTACCCTTCTTTATAAATAATAAAATAAAATTGCCTTTTTCTTTTTTCAAATTAAAAATTTATGCTACTTCTTTTTTAAATGTTTAAATTGCCTTTGTGGTTGTGGTTGGCCACCATTTGTAACTTGAGAAGGATAATAACATGAGTTGTATGTGCTATAATTATTAAGATATATTTATTGTAATTGGTATCACTAATTTCATTAGTTTGCAAAAATGTAATGGTATATCTATGAAAACACGTGGAATAGAGGAAAATCATTACAAATAATTTTATTATACTATTGTTTTACAATATTAAAATTCATAAATACAATACATAAGCTATTCTTGAATTTAAAAGAAAGGTACTAACATATCAATAGAACATAAATTATATATAAAGCTATTCTTGAGTGTCAAGTTACTTATTTAAATAACTATAAAGTTTATGTTTGACTACTTAAAAATCAGCTTGAACAGATAATTAATAAACTATGGTTAAATAATGGACTTAAACAAGTAATTGGCAAACTAGAGGTTAAATAATTTAGAAATAGTCTGATTTGGCAAACTAAAGGTTAAATAATTTATAAATAGTCTGATTTGTTTACTATATTGGGAGATGCTAGGTAGTAATTTAGTTTAATTATTTAAAAATTTGAACAAAACCGTGGAATATTTGGTTGTGTATATATATGATTTGAACATTGATAATTTCGAAGTCAACCGATTGATTAACTTATTCTCTTATCCCATGTGTTCGTCATTATCGTAAATACTTTCTAAAAACACATTTTCTTTTTCAAGAAAAAACATTTTTTTATAGTAAGTTGTAAGCATTTTTGACAGACTATAAGATGAGGTATGTAGGATGGAAATTCAGGTTATTATTATAGAATTAAGGTTAATTATTATATAGAATGAACTAATAAAATTAACTTTTAATTCTTATACAGATTGATCTTCTTAACTTGCTTTTATCTTATAAAATGTGAAAATGGTCAAAGCAAGTCAAAGCTCGAACCCGTGTTATTGTCTTTCTATGTATGTAATTAATATTTACATGTATTTAATGATTTATAATTTTTTGAGAAATAATATTCTTCAAATTATGGAAGAGTTGGTAATTAAGAGAAAATAAATATAATGATTAAAAAACATAATATTATAACTGTAATTAAAAATATTTATTAGATGTAATACAACTCAAATCTTTCATTAAAAAAGAATTATCCAAATTTGTAAAATACTAGTAAACTCTATTGAAAAGTATATATATATCGTTTATTTAAAATTTGATGATTTTAGAGGTGAAAAGGGAAAATAAAATCATAAAATGATAAGAGAGATATTTTGTATATGCATCATTAATGCCATTGCATTTCACACCTCTAAATGAGAATTGCGTAAGAACCTCACATTCACAACTTCCTTACCCTTGAATTCACGAGCAAGGATGATCAGATATATCCATGTACGAATGAATACCCATCATAATTCTGAGTTATTTTTTTTAGGTAATGTTTTTCTTCTTTTCTCAGACTCGTCAAATTTTAATCCTGAATAGTGACTGTGCTCTGTGCTTATACTGCTATCTATTTGAGTATTCTAAGATACATCTCATGACTGAATCAATCATTAGTCTTAGTATATCTCCATAACCATTTAATTAAATAGAATAACATAGTTAAGAGCTAACTTTGTTCATTAAGCATGTATATCAGGATCTAAATATGAATGTTTTTGAGAAAAAACAAACATATTTATGAAAAGAATCGATTTCGAGTATTACTCAGAAGACTTTGAAGGAATTAAAGCAATCATTAATAGAGGATAGAATTTATTGTTTTACAATAACCAAATCATATATCATTAACAAAGAATGTCTCTTAACTTCACAATTATAGACTTCCATTTTATCCATTTCCATCTTCCACAAATGTAATGTTCTTATTTATTTATGTTTTAAAATTTTATAATCTTATACAAACTACTTCTATTTTGTTATCACTAAATTGGCATTAGCTTATTTACAAAAGTTGTTTTCCCAACCAATCTTCTATGCATAAAAAAAAAAAATATGATGATTTGAGCTTAAATGTAAGAATACTATAATAAAGAACTTGTAACTTTACCCCTAAAGCCAATTATTTTGCTTTAAATGAATGTTAACCAAAACATAAACCCCACATATCCAAACAAGAGTGACTTTAACAATGATAGTGAACATAACGTGAATTTTACACTTGGAGAAACTGTGGTCTAGTAACCATACCCCAAATAATTGACACCCAAAAAAAGGTTTCTCATATAGTGTTATGTCAAATCTTTGGCCCTAACGGTTGCTTCATGTTATTTACAAAATAAAGCAGAACTATGTGGCATTCCAAACCAAATTCAAACCTTAATAGCGCTAACTCTTGCTTTTGTAGCTTTAAATTTTTCAAAAAGGAGCGTTCATAACGGTATAGGTTTTGCATTCAAAGAATATGATAATGAAAAGATTTTGATTTTGGTTTTGATTCTTGAGTTGATCACCTAACATGGATAATGGGACCTGCCCTATCTTCCACTGGAATTGTGGCGAAATGGAAAATGACTTGTTACACTGTGTTGAAAATGGGTACAAATTTGGTGGCTTTAAATTTGAAGTGAGCAAGAACAATGGGACAATAATAGGAAGAAACAAATAGCAAAAGAGAACAAGAGATATTATTTTCCAGGAATGGATCCCGAAGGAAAGTTCAAAAGAATGGTCCCCCTACTTGCTTCCGAACTTAGCAACGTTCCAACTTTGTTTTTTTGTTCATGTGTCTTCGAATCTTCTTGTTAAATAATAGAGCCACCACTAGTACAGTTCTCGAAAAATCTACCTCATTTTTTTGTTCTGAATATGTTTTATGGGAAAATTGTGCAAGTGAAATATATCTGTGTCAAATTTATTAAGGACAAGCTTACCCAGAAGAAAACAAATTAATAAATAATATCTTTTATAAATTAAAATCAGTTTATGTACAAGTTACATATAAGAATTTAGAAAAATTTATGAATTTTTTTTAATATATATCTATATATATATATATATATATATATATATATATATATATGAACTTTAGTGGATTAGACACCGACAAATGCCTCTTTATATTTTGCAGTTTAAATTTCACTAATTGGATAAAGTTCTTCTATCAATATGTAATCATGTTTATTGATATATAATTAAAAGAATAATAGGTAGAGTGTGGTCACAAGAAAAGAAATTAAAAGAGTAACACACACACACACATATATATATATATATATACTAATATTGTTTTCGTAATAAATTTTAATTTCTTTTATTTAAGGAGTTTGTTCTATTTTATGTGGATTTGGTGTGACCTTGATGTTATTTGTTTCATTTTGTTTTTATTTAATGATTTTTTATGTGATAGCAGATTATTGATGAATTTTGAATATAATTAAGATTTCAAAATGAATAGTAATGTTTAATATAAATTTTCTATAAAAAATATTAATATTGGTATATATTATTTATATAAAAAATAATGATTAATTTTAGTGAGTATTGCAGTCTTGAGACAAAATATATCACTTTGTTATTGTTATTAATAATTTGAAATTTTATATATTTATGTTGCGATGTAAAAAATTCATACAGGTAGATATAAGCTTATTATAAACATTCCTCTGTATATAATTAGAATATTTATCTATTTCTTTATTTTCTATTTTTCACCAATAACTTCTTTTAATAAAATTAATTAAACTAATTTTTTTCTATATTCTTTCTAATTTTGTTTGGAAGTTGTCTGTCATCCTTTTTTTTTTTTTTTTAAACATTTCTTTTTAACTAGGAAATAATTAAATATTGGAAAATTTTTTTCAATAATAATTTTATTTAGATTAAGTTTATCCTCTTCTAGATTTTTTTTTTTCATTTCTTTCTTTAGTTTTACCAGTGAGTATCATAGAGTTTCATAGGTTGAATCAAGTGAAAATGTTATTCTCTTAAATAGTTAAGCTCCTAAAGTGTTTTTAGAGGGTTTGGGACATTTTCAATGCTTTCTCCCAATTGGAACTAATGTTGCTTAGGAAGCAAGTGATTATCAGAAAAGAGGAGCTCAACTAAGACTATGAGATTGTTCTAATCTAATTCATGCATATTTATATTTGAATTATTGAATGCTAAAAAATTGGAATTACATCAATAAAATTTATTGTTGTTGGTATGATTTTAGTGTTGTATAATCATATTTTTGCCGTAATTGAAATTGCAATAGTATGTTAAAATTGATTTTAGAATATGTTAAAATGTCTAAGAAAAGTTGAATTGAATTTGGCGAACTTTTTTCTTATATTTATATAATTGTTCTTTTACACATATAATACCTCTCACCTAAACTATGATTATGATTTGAAGGATAAGAAAGAAATTCGAACTCAAGTCTTTTAAATATATAAATAGAAATTGCAACACTGCACCAAATTAATTTTTTTATCCTATTTCCATTATTATTATTATTAATATGACTATTATTATTATTAAAAATAATATTATTTACCATATTGTCTTAATATTATTGTCATTAATAATAATAATCATATTAATTACCATATTTAATATTAATAATATTAATGATAATATGATTAATAATAATAATAATGAAAATATTAATAATATTAATGATAATATTAATAATAATATCATTAATTATTATCAATATTATTATTAATATTATAATGGAACTTAGATAAGTTCTATATCTACCAATGAGATTTGGGTTCGATTCTCAAAGATTGTCAGTAGTATTAATAATACTAATAATAATAGTTAAAATAATATTAAAAGTACTATTAAAAATAATAATAAAAAATAGGATTAGAAAAATAATAATACACCTGACGAAAAAATCTTAAATAAAATTTGTGGAGATTCACTTTAATATTTACATGCATGTGTTGCAGGTATTAGAAGATTAGTATAATCATGTTTCTTTTTCATCCATTGTCATTTTTAACGGAGCGTGATTGAGTTTGCATACTTATTTGAAAAGATTATTAAGTTAAAATTGGTTGGATAAATAATATAACAAAACTCGACACAAAATTATTAATTAAGAAGACCTTACAGTTCACCACAATCCTTTTTTGACCATGATTATTGGTAGTGATTGAAATTAAATTAAAAATAAAATGGTTGATTAAAAACATATAATTTAACACTAAAAATATAAAATGCCACTAAAATAAAGAGAATAGCAACCAAACAAGAACATTGATAATTATTTAAATAAAAACAAGATCAAAACTAAAGCTTAAGTGATAAATCAATCTCGTGCGAAGAATTAGGGCTAGAAGTTCCTTCTTGTTTGGATTGATCATCACGATTCACAATGTTTAGTGGGGTCGAGTATGATTTGGTTGCAACATTTGAAGAAGATTCACCAAGAAATGGGATAGTTTGGCTAATACTACTACTATCACCTTGTTTTCTCAAAGTTGTGTCATTCTCCATACTTGTAATTTCATTCTTTGAATCCAAACATTTCGTCCTCAATCCATTGAGAGGGTTTGGAATTTCTTGTCTTGGCCGCCCTTGATCAAACCTAAACCCTAATGAGGATGGAAGATAAGAAGGCTTATGAATCATAGACTCCCTTCCAACCCCAAGTGTTCTATAGTAAGATCCATAAAAAGAATTTGTGGGATAAGGATAATAGAGAAAATGAGGGTGTTTAAAAGCACCAACATCAATCCCTTGACGATGCTTTGCAAGAGCACGCTCTTGCTTGTGGGCATTTTGATGTCCTCCCAAAGCTTGGGAAGAGGAAAACTCTTTTTTACAAAAGTTGCAAGAAAAAGTCTTAGCCTCTGAAGATTTTACTTCATTGTTGTTCTCGTCTCTCCTTTTGCTATAATTTTCCCTAGAACAAGATGAATTCCCTGTGTCCGCTAAATTGAAAAAATTCAATTCCAACTTTGACCCACGAACCGGTTCACCATTGAAAAGCTTATCGAAATCCAACACCATATTGGATTTAGAATTGGAAGCTTGATCTTCTTTAGATTTGTCAACCTTCTCCTTCATTGTTGTTACTTCATCATTCTTCTCTTTCTCAACACTTGGTTTACGTAAAATATTTTGTGGGGGAATAGAGATACTAGAAGCTTCAGAATCATATTCTACCAATTTCTGTGATGATGATGCCATAAGACAAATAGGAGGATAAAAGTTATTCACTCTTTTGAATTTGTAGTAATGATTGAATAAAGAACAGATATGACCATAGTTATTTATTTAAAGATCTGTGTTAATACAAATATCTTCAATGAATGAATGAATGAGAAATGAGATCTCATACATTTTTCAGTTATTATTTTACCAAAATTGTGAAGAGGTAAGAGCTAGTTTTCACCTATTTGTACATAATTTTTGCATATACAAATATTCCTAAATTGATTTTACTATCCAATGTGTCTAAATACTCAAATAGTTCAAATCATTCCATATGTGACTAATTATAAAAAAATAGCTTTTATGTAACTCAAATTTAAAGTGAAACGAGTACCACAATTTGTAACTTGAAAATTACTTGTTCTGGGACGAAACAATTTATAGAAAAAAAGTCTTGAATATAAATTTGGTTCACGAATGCTCTACATTTTTCTAAATTATTTGAATTCCACAGTCTAACATGGCAAATTATGACTTAAATACTCTAATTATTATTGGGTCAAGAACATGGCTGATTACTTAATAATATGCCATCTCTACTTCTATGCAGTTCAAGTTTGATGTCAAAGCAAAATACTTACTTATTGGAGTAAATTACTTGGACATTCAAGAAGTTTATCTAGTGGAGGTAATTATGTGAAATAATTTTGACTTCATTAATATCTGATATTGTCCTAACAAATCCCTTGATTTCCTAACAGGTTTAAAAATTCTAATATCTTTTAACCAATAGTTTATCAGGAAAAGTCAGTTGAATGAGTGTCTCCTAAGCCATATTAAACTAAAAAAATAACATGTTCTAACATTAACTTTTCTTTTAAAAAAAATATTTTTTGATTTAGTTTTAGTTAACCAGTCTCACCCATGACATGTTCTAATAATGAGTGTTTTTTGCAATCTTACCAATAACCCTAATTTGTAACTTTCAACTCCTGTGACTCACTCACTTTCTTCTTTTAATTTTAGTAGCATTCTTGTCATACATAATTTCAGTTACCCTAATGAGTAAATTTTAGATCTGAAAACTTACCCACCTTATTTGTTTTTATTACAATCAATTATTACTATACTAGTGGAAGTTAATTTTCAATGAAGGACTTATAACAACATTTCAGGGACTCTAATTTGTAAATTTTAATTCCGATGACCCATCAACATTCTTTTCTTTTAATGCATTCTTGCCATATTTGTGGAAGTTTATTTTGAACGAAGCACACAAAAAATTGTAACATTGAAAAAAAAAATAGAGAAGGTAGAAGTTTGAAAATCTGAATAATTAATGAAGTAGATTGTGCTTGTGATAATTCTAGAACTTGAAGAATGTTATCCTACATTTAAGTGTTAAGAAATAATGAGAGTTTATGAGAAAATAATTGAGAGGTCACATAACAAGTTAATTTCATTTATAACTAGATTCATACACATACCAAAGGTGTTTTTTTTATACTATATATTATAAATAGTCTATGTATTGAAAGATTAAATGTTTTTACATTATCATTTAACCATAAATTGTTATGTTTATATAGTTATTTAAATATTTATAGTTATCTACTAAAAATGTGTTTTTTAAAAGTTAATTTAATATTGTTAATGCATAGAAAGTAGTTATTACAATACATGCACATGACAAAGGACAAATAAATATTATAGACAAAGTCCCCTATATCAATTTAAGAATCACATAAATTTATACGTTTGATCCTTTTTACAAAAAGTCTCTAACCTACCTCATGCACTCAATTGATAAGCTACCATTAGAATTCCCTTCATATCATATTATGCCTACTCAATTTCCTACTTTCTTAAAAAATTATGCCTACTTTATTCTTGTGTGAATCTAAATTTACATAAATAATAGTGAATAACAAATTGGTAAAAACATTCATTGAATTAAATATATCATTTATAAAGGAAAGAAAATTATACATAATAGTTATGTATTAACAAATTTAATACATTTTTTCTCCTTCAATCTGTCCAATATGTCTATGTTCATCTCTTCCCTAACCAAGTTATTATGAATCCAATTAGACAATGAATATGAATATGTTATTGTTATAATTTTCGTATTGACATCTTTCATACTTTCAAACATGCACTACTAACCTTTTTAATATTTGTAAAATAGTAAAATAAATAATGATCATTCCTAGCAATATCTTCATTGTTCAAGGTACATAAATGTTAAATTACATATTTTTAAATACATATTCATTCAAAATCCCTAATGCAGTTGAAAATTTTCATTGTGGACAGCAAACTTGCACTTGTTAATAAACTTTTCAATCTCTGCAATCTTTCTTAATAAAAAGTTTTGAATTCGTATGAAAACGTCATATTTTTTATAAAAAAAACTATATTAAATATACAATTTTAAATAAATAATCAAATTGAATAAAACTAAATTAGAAGGGTGTTAAAAATTATGTGATAATAATTGAAACTTTAGTATCTTTGATATTGGCGAACAGTGTCAACAAAATGGAGAATTTAATGTTTAGCCAATAAAAAATAATATCTTTAATTGATAAATAAATATTCTTGTAAAGTACTGAGATGGTAAGATAGGTGGTACGAATAAAAAAAAAAAGGTCTAAATAGAACTTAACTATCTTCGACTAGTTCATTTGGCGTATTAAATGGGTTTAAGTCAAATTGAGTTGTAAATTTTTCGACCCATTTTAAAAATAACTATTATAAATTTAAAAGAATATAAATAATATTATTATATACGTTATAATTTAAATATAAATTTTTATATCTAAACATTAAAATTAAATTTTATTTATAAAATTTAAATTTAAAAAATACATAATTTATTTTTATTTTTGAATTTAAAATTATGTTTTAAGTTTCTTGATAGTTTTCAAATTAAATAAAAAATTTTGTTGACTTGAGTTAGAATTAGATCATTACTAAAATTATAACTCGTTTTTAACTTGAATTAGTTCGGTGAGTTACAGTTTTTTTTATTAGGTCACAATAGATTTGACAATATTACGTATGATTATACCCCAAAGAAAAAGCAAGAATGCAACAAGATATTGGAAAGCAAAACAGCAAAATATCATGAGAATAGGAACAATAAAAATTCAAAAATAAGAAACTTACCCGCTCAATATGGATGTGAGTTCAGATTAAATGGAATGAAAATTACCTGTTATGGATAGAAAAACATCAAATATACTAAATAAATTTGAATGAAACATACTCGTATTTACGAAAATGTAACTTCTCTTCTTTTGATAACGGTTTCAAGTTTCAAAGGTGTTCTCATAAGTGTGTCACTGCCCTTATTACACGTGTGTCAATGATGAGCGTGTATGTTCCCCGTTATATATGAATTATGAATCCATACTTAACTTAAAACAATATCAAACCAAACTGCATTTAACATGCTATTGGTATTGCATATTGTTTCTAATGTTTAGAAATAGGTTTTCAAAAAGTGGTTAAATAAGATGAAATTTATTTTATTATTTAAGTTAAAATGTTTATAAATATAAAATGTTGATTATTTAAATTTTATTTTATAAAAATTATTATCTTTCCTTGAGTTAATCTTTCATTCTTTTTGAGATCTGAATCTACCGTAGTGAAGCTTGTAAAATTAAAATATATCTATATAATCAAAATTTTGTTTAGAGTATTTTTTTTTTGTATTTTTTAATTGATTATAAGAAGGACAATTTGTATTATGAAGACTAAAAATTATGTGAATCTTGTTAATTGTTACAAGAAGTTTTGTATAAGGATATTTTAAGATAGTATGTTGTTAACATATAAGGATAAACATTTTGCTTGAATGGATATATGAGAGTAAAGTTTTTTAGAGTTAAAATAAAGATTAATTAGTTTACTTTGATAATCCTTAGCATAATTTTTTTTAGCATAATGTATCACATCATAGGTTCGAATGTATATAGATTTAAGAAAAGATGGTGGTAGATTATGCTTGAAGAAAACTACAAGTTCACAAGAGCTACCTTACTTGACATAGAGTTTGGTGGTAGTGGTGTTAGCCTTGAAGATGTAGAAAAACTATCTTTATGGGGCTCAATTTCACATCTTAATTGCAAGAGCCTCAAGTACTTATTTGATCAAAAAGAGCTAGGCATGCGACAAAAGATAATGAATAAGTTTTTAAAAGATTATGATCTAACGAAGACAAATATATTTGAAGATGTTTCATATAGGAAGACAGTCCAAGGCAAATATAATTGAGTGTTACGTATGGGACAAGTCAAAGATTTCATGATGGGAGTAAATGGAGTTTTAAGGTTCAAGGAAGAGTTTGTGTACCTGCATACAAGAAGATGGAGAAAAAAAATGATTTAAGATAAAAGTCATACGAATTGGTCTAGTTTTGCATCATACATGGTTGCAAGTAGTATCAATTATCCTGTAGCACAGGTCGGGTGGACTAAGTTACAATCAAATCGTGAAGCTTAGGTTGTTACATTCTTAAGTAAAAAGAGTTGTGCCCTAACTATAGGCTATAGTTTTTTACCTTAGTGGTAAGCATTTGATATTGGTATCATAGTCAAGACAGGACTAACTCAAGGTCAAGGAGGTAAAACAACGGTTTTAGGCCTTAAAGCCTCAAAGGTCTCAAAAAAAATTTAATACTAACAAATTATTATAAAATTAAAAAATATTTAATTTTAAAATTACACTTAAAAATAATTTTAATGAAAAATATAAAATATCTTAACTGACTCTAAGATCACATTGGTAGTATAAATATTCTTTAATGACTTCAAATTTATATTGGTATTATAAATATAATAATATTATTTAATGAATAATATTTTTGAAACTTAACTTAATAATATTTTTAAAAGAAATTCAACAGACAAGGAATCCTAACATAAAAACATTCTAATTTTCTATTTCTATTATAATTGTCATCATCTATATATATATATATATATATATATATATTTCCTTTCTTTGACTTTTCCACTTATTTTTTTTCTTTATCTGGCTTTTTCACTTATGTTCTTCCTTTCTTTGACTCTTTCATTAGTTCTTTCATATTATTACTTCAATTTGAGTGTTTGATTGTCATTAGACCATCATCCAATTTCAAATTTGTTTTATCATTCTATATTATTATGTGTGTGTCTCTATTTGGAGACTTTCATCAGTAAATTGAAGAATTGGAGTTTGTATCGCCTTTTGCTCCTTTTGAGTGCACTAATATCATGTATAAATCAATATCAGATTGATAAATTGATCTCAAAATCATTTTATTTTTCATTATTGTTTAATTAATTTCAAAATAATATGCGCAGATTCAAGGAAGAGCATTAGAAGTTTAGTTTATTGATTAAATTTAACTGTTTACCAAAGGACATGATCGAAAGATAATAGAAGGATACTTAAGACTTCAAGCCAAGATAATACGATCAAGTTCATTATTTTTGCAACATATTTTTTTTTAAAAACTTATTCTTATTTTATATACTTAAAAGTTATTGTAGTTTTTAATTTTATATAAAAATGTACAAATATGACAACTAGAAGATATGAATCAGATTATTCAAAACTTCAAAAAAATAAAGAATTAAACTTTTTGTTGAATCATAATAAGAGACTATGGATAAATTTATAAAAACAAATAAAAAAAGTGAATTAGAAAATACAGGTAAGAGCTCTTTGATTAAAGAAAAAGACTTATTGAGAGAGTTATTAGTCGAAAACCTTGAATCTGTCAATTTAATTCAGTCATTCTAAAAGGGCCTTTTTGTACTAACAAGTCTCTCAATTTCTATCAATATTTTCCCTGAAAGAAAAATGCCTAAACCTTGAAAAATATTTGAAACATGATAATTTATTGGATCTTGATAGCTTAGATTTATTTTTAGAATTAAATATCTTAAAGGAGATTATATGATTAGAAAATGATAAATCAATTGACATTCTTAATTATATAAAAAGAATAAATTATTTTCCAAATTTATATATAACATATAGAATAATGTTAATAATTTCAGTATCAGTTGCTTGGACTGAAATGAGTGTTTTTCAAAACTTAAACTAATAAAATCTTATTTAAGATCAACAATCTTTCAATAATGATTAAATGAATTAACTTTATTGTCTATTAAAAAAAATATTTTAGATTAAATTAATTACGATAACTTAATAGATATGTTTTTTTATAAAAAAACTCGAAAAATAAATTTTAAATAAAAATATTTAATTATCTTATTAATTTCAAAAAGGCCTCATTTTTTTTTAATTTGATTTAGGCCCCCTAAAGCCTTGAGTTGTCACTGAGTCAAGGTCACGAGTTGGATTTCCAATAAGACAATTGTTTAAGGGAAGATAGTTGAAGGTTGCACAATTGTCCTGTGGTGTAGGTTAGGTGAGACAATCAGAGAGTTTAATTCCTAGTGGGACAATTGTTGAGGGAGAGATTGTTCCAGGTGACATCAATTGTCTTGTGGTGGAGATCAAGTGGGTCAAGTTAAAATCGAATCGTGACGCTTGGGGTGTTACGCTCCTAAGTAGAAAGAGTTACGTTCTGACTATAGCGTTTATCCTAGTGGTAAGTACTCAATCTAACAAGTAGGACTAAGATGTATTGGTACCTGGAAAAGGTTTTTTCATGGCTCAACTTGAACAAGGTGGTGGCTTAGTATGTCTTTCATTATCTAATTTGTTAGAAGGCAAAACGAGAACATAAGAGACTTGCAGGAATGTTACAACATTTGGATATGCCTAAGTGGAAATGAGATAGTATTGTTATGTATTTAGTAACCTATTTTCCACAATTAATGAGAAAACATGATGTAATCTGGGTGACAGTAGACCTACTATGAAAAATGGACCTTTTCTTCAAGTGAGTTTGATGATTGCTATAGTAAAGCTTACATAGTTGTACGCTAAGGAAATAGTTGGACAGCGTAGAGTGTTTTCCAATATTATAATAGTTCATGATTTGAGGTTTATTTTCAAGTTTTGACACACTTTGCATGGAGCTTTAGGGATAAAGTTAAGAATGAGTTATACCTATTATCCACAAGTAAATGGTTAGTTTAAAAAGACAATATAATCTTTAGAGAATTTGTTATGAACTTGTGTAATGGATATCTTGGAAAACTAGGATGAGATTATGTCTTTGGTTAAATTCACCTACAACATTAGTTTCATGTTAACATAGAGATTTCACAGTATGAGATTTTGTATGGGAGAAAGTGAAAAATGTTAGACTTGAAGGATGGAATCAAGTTAAGTTTCTAAGAAGAGTAAGTGATGTTGATGTTGATGATGATGATGTTAAAGAAGATGGTGTTGAAGATATATTATTTACTAAAGCTTTCATTGCATGTGTGTGTGAGTTTTACATAAGGTAATTCACAAGTGCATATAGTTTAATACATAGTCTATTTTCTAAAAAGATCAAAATGTTTTTCAAAAAAGGTTTTATTTTTGGTATTGATTAAGCCATTAGATAATCAGTTAATTTATCCTTAATGTGTTTCCAGATTCACTAAAAACAAAATAATTGATTAACAAATATTCGTAATCAATTAAAATAATGTTGCACAGTTAAACAAGTGCTTCTCTAAATTAATCAATTAACAAAAATAATAACCGATTAGCAAAGATAATAATTGACTACATAACTAATTATTAGTAATAGAATCAATTTAAAACCAAGTTTCAAAAATTCTATAAATTCTACCTTTCACTAATATATTAAGAAATTTTGAATATGTTTTCAATAGATGATTTAAGTTTTTCTTCTGATATTTTCTTTTTCAGGCTATTTCTAAAGTGTATTTAAGAATTTTTTTCAAGAATCCATTCATCAATCTTCTTTTTCAAAGATTTCAAAAAGTCTATGTGTTAGACTTGTGAAAGCACTTGTGAATGCTTCTATCATAACACTCTTGTAATATCTTTTCATTATTTTTTATTTATGAATTCGTGAGTTAATTTTCTCTCTCTAATTTTCAACATTAGCTAGGTTATAATCACACACTTCTAAGTCTTTTCTTTTGTAAATGTGAAAGAAAAACTAGAAAACCTTATTCAATAAAGAAAAATTCTCAAAGGGAATGAGATGAATGAGCAAAAAGGGAAGGAGATTAAGAATGGTCAGACTTTTGGGAATGGCAGACCCTTATTTAGCAATAAAGTGGTCGACAGTGGTAGGCATCACACTTCAATGAACTCCATCAATTCATTCCTCGATTTGAGCTCCCTATTGCACCAAAAACAGTACCGTACTCTATCCTCCACTTTATTTTTCTTCAGAACTTTGTTTCAGTCTATGCATTTTGCAATTAAATCTTAATCCTACTACTATACTGAATTAAAAAAAAAGTAAATATATATATTATGATGTGAGTAATATATAACTATTAGTAGATATGTTTTTACTAGTTAATTATAAAATTCGTTTATCTTCTTTGATAAAAAATTTATGAAAGTATATTAATATTATTCTTTGGTTGAAGTGCAACTAAAGGTATCGGTTTAGTTCCTTTGAAAACGGAAACATATCATAAAAGAAGCCAAAAATGGGACCTATAACTGTTTTCCACACAACCCTGACTACATAATCTGACTTAAAAGCCTACCAGGGTAGGTGGTTCCAGATTTAAAAGAAAAACATTAATAATAAAAATTATTAAATAGTTATGAAATACAAATAATAAAGTTAAATTAAATAATATTATAATAAAAAATTTAATTGCCTTTCAATAAGAGAATTTCATTTTTATTTAAATTCTTATTTATTTATTTATTTATCCCTCTTCTTTCCTCCATCAAAATATAAGTAATGTTAAATTTCAAATTTATAGACATTTTTTTATAGAAATCGTTCATGAAAAATGTAATGTACTTTGTCCAAAGTATTAGCTTTTCTAATTTTTCTACTTTGCCCAAAAAATATTCACTTTTGCTGGAAAAAAATGGTTATACACTTCATACTTTTGGCTAAACTTAGTTTTGATTTTATATGTTTATATTTAAAAAAAATCTTTTTATTTTAAAAAATATGTTAATTTAGTTTATTCTGATATTTAAACGTAACATTTAAGGACTTTTTAAACCATTACAACGTTATAGAAGATGACCTATTTGATATATTTTGTAAACTTATAAATTAATTTGTTAAGGACAAAACACACTATTCCCTTGTTTTAAACCAAATTTGGTAAAAAAATATATAAAGACATAAAAACACTTTTTTTCTTTTTCATTTATCTAAATAAATATAAACTCCCATGAAAGATAGTGTGAGATAAAAACAAACGTGACACTTTATTTCGATAACTTTTTACCAGTCAATAAAATTATTAAAAAAAGGTTAATTTTGCAAGTTGAAATAGAAGTTTAAGCACTTTTGTGACTTTTTAAGAATCTACTGATTTATTTTTTTATTAGTTGCTCAATAAAGAAAAGGGCTTAAAAATTTTTAAATGCAGTCTGAAAGAAGCTACTCTGCACTCTTAGCCACCTATCATTGATGCAAAGCCTGTCACTCGTTGCAATGTTTCCATTTTAGTTGATATACCACACATTAGTAAAATATGAGAATATTCGTTTTTAGGGTAATTAAAAATTGATAGATTTTTACATAATATATTAATTTTATTTGAATTTCAACCGGTCTCATTAAATAGATTGTTAAATGTATATGTAAATATTTTATGTAAATAATTAATATTATTAGAAAATACGATTTAATTATTTTTAGGTAAAATAGCTTTTTCATTTAAAACAAATTTATTTTTAGTAAGTTAACTCTATGATTTCTGTTTCTATTACATTTTGCTTCTGATTGTGTCTCTATTAGTAATATTTTCGCCGCATGAAGAATATATAAGATAATTTTATTATGGTTTTATGGATGATATTTATCTTGATATTATATGAAAACATTAATCATAAAAGTGTTAAAAAATAATTTTGTATGTATGTATGTAGTATGTTTTTAAATAAATAGTTGTATTTGATGCTTTTATACTTAAAATAGTATGTTATGTAATAAATAAAATAATAATATCTTATAACTTTATTTTATGTAAGATGCTATTTAATAATTAATATTTTTTGTTGTGAGGAATGAAGGTTAACTATAACACCAACCATAAATATATGTCTTTTGTTGATAGTGTGATAAGGTATCCAACTAGAGATTATGGGAGTCTCTCTTCCATCCAACTAGAGAAATCCGACTTTTGAAATGTATGATGGAACCACTGATGTTGATGAACATCTAGATGTTTACACTAGGCAAGTTAGTTTGTATACTACAGAAGACGTCATACTGTGTTGAGCATTTCTAACCTCTTTAAAGGGCGTAGCACTGAGTTGGTTTACTCAGTTGCCTTCGT
>Ga0099824_1005236_pt1 | contig 18343 bp, 15 predicted proteins | sample SiratrowhiteBW_FD_76837 | JGI IMG/M metagenome (GOLD analysis project Ga0099824, IMG submission 76837) | Root nodule microbial communities of legume samples collected from California, USA - Siratro white BW | ecosystem: Host-associated > Plants > Roots > Nodule | place: USA: California... | reverse complement strand
TATTATCGATGTAAATCAATCTACGTTCCTAAGTGGGAGGGGTTTGTTGGATAGCATTCTTGTAGCAAACGAGACTGTGGGTTATCTTAAGAAGGAGAAGAAAAGTGGTGTGATTGTGAAAGTCGACTTTGAGAAAGCATATGATTCGGTGGATTGGAAGTTTCTATACTATATGTTGGAAAGATTGGGATTCAATTACAAATGGGTTAAATGGGTTAAAGCATGCATGGAATCGGCGACAATATCAGTATTGGTGAACGGTAGCCCTACGGAGGAATTTAAACCAAAAAGGGGATTTAGGCAAGGTGACCCTTTGGCACCGTTTCTGTTCCTCATAGTTGCAGAAGGGCTTGCTGGGTTAGTCAGGGAAGCTAAAAGAGTTGGGTTGTTTAAAGGAGTTGAGGTGGGCTCTCAGGGAGCGCAGGTAGAGTTGTCGCAATTTGCGGATGACACGATCTTTTTCTGTGAACCTTCATATCATAATGTATTAGTAGTTAAAGCAATATTAAGGTCATTTGAGGTGGTGTCAGGGCTTAGGGTCAATTTTCATAAGAGTGTGGTGGGGTCGGTAGGTATATCACAGTTTGATGTACTTGTGTTCGCTAAGTGCTTAAACTGTCGACAAATGGAATTGCCTTTCAAATATTTAGGTACGCTAATTGGCGGCAATCCTAGGAGAATTGAGTTCTGGAACCCTGTTGTGGATAAAATTAAGACAAGATTGTCTAGGTGGAGGGGCAAGACTTATCTTTGGCAGGTCGTGTATGTCTTATTAAATCTGTTATTAGTGCTCTACCTCTATTTTATTTTTCTTTTTTTCAAAGCACCTATTGTTGTATGCAACCAGATTAGAAGAATTCAAGCACGATTCCTTTGGGAGTGGGGATTTGAAGGAAGGAAAATTTGAATTATAGATTGATTTCATCACCTTTAAAATTAAAGTGTACCGACTGAATATTATCTCAATAACTTACCTTTTATTTGTTATTTATGTTAAAAATATTCTAATTTTTAGTACATTATATGAATGAAAATATGAATTATAGATTGATTTCATGACCCATAAAATTAAAGTGTAACAACTAGATATTATCTCCATAACTTACTTTTTATTTATTATTCATGTGAAACATATTCTAATTATTAGTACATTATATGAATATTTGAAACGTAAATAAAGATGATAAAATCTAGATATTTTGGGAGAAAAAAAGTATAATGTGAGATTAAAGGTGTTCAAATAATACTTCAAAGACAACAAAATCCAGTAAAGAACAATCTTTAAAGATTAAAGTGTACAACTTTGTTATAACAATAAAAAATTCCGCACAATTATTGTAAAGTGGTTAAGATTCTCAAATTTCAAACTTTCCATGCTGACAAAAGGAGAGTTTGGAAAAATGCATAATCCAAAGGAGAGAGTTTGGAATCAAGATTGTTAAGAACATGCATGTGAACTTTATATAAGGAAATAAAGTATCTCGATGGGATAAAAATTCAGACACAAAGCTGTGATATTCAATTACCTTTCTAAATAATATCCTCTCAAGATCCTTTTATCGTTTTGATGAGACACAACTCTCACTGCATGCTTTAAATTTAATTGAGCTTGTAGTGTGACAAATATTTTTTCTTCTAATCTATCTTTAAGAATATATAATTTTTTTTATATCTAATATTCTCTATTTTTAATTTTCTTATCCATCACCTTTATCCTATAGAACAACCACTATTTTTCCATTCTTTACAAAGTTTTGTACAACAACCATGGCTATGTCTTTTCAGCCAAAACTCTTAAATATCACGTCTTAAATAAAATTATTCTTACATCTTCTATTCATGATATTTGCATGGTACTCTTACATCTTCTATTCATGTTATTTGCATTTAGTGTCAACCACCCTTACATCTTCTATTCATGTTAATTGCATTTAATACCAATTACTCTTACATCTTCTATTTATGTTATTTGCATGTAGTACCCCCTCGTGTTAAATTATTCTTCTTTTATTTATTTTGCTCTTCTTTGATTGATTAGTTTCATTCTAAATACAATCTTTTGTTTTTGTCTTTTAAATTTAATATTAAAAAAACGAATAGTTTGAAATAATTTTATAATTTAAATTTATTTTAAATATATACAATTTAAAATATTTATTTATTATAAATTTTCATTAATTAAAGATATAATATAGTACATAAGGCATATACTATAATTCAAGTTTAATTAATAAACAACGGCTATGTTATAATTCTAAGGTTTGCTATAGTATGATGTATCTAACATGGAACACTTGTATACTAAAATATGCACAACTAATTTCCATATATATAAATTCTATTTTCTATTATTATTATTATTATTATTATTATTATTATTATTATTATTAAATATAGTTTTGAGACTTTTGTTTTTTTTAGTATTTAGTAAGTGAATGAGAAAAAAGCCCATCACGAATAATTTTCAATATAAATAATGTATCCTTATTTTTTCTGTTCCCTAAAATGGATTTGATTAGATAGTCAATATCATAAGTTCTTTGAACCAAATTTAATTTTGAAATATCTCACATGCGTCAATTTTCTGACCCTTTGACCCCTAAAACGGATTCAAATACAATAATTAATAGTTTATCTTTATTTTTATAATAAACTTTATAATTTTCAAGATATGCAAATATATTAAATTTGAATTAATCTTATTTTAAATTATTTTATTTTTTAAATAATTTATTTGGATAAATCAATTCAAATTTATTAAATTTTAATTTTTAATTTGAATAAAATATTTCAATTACGTGCGAAAGATAATTTAAATATCAAATCATTATATATAATTGTTCTTAGTTGGTGTTACTTTTTATCAAATTTATTAATGTTTTTTAAATGAATATTAAACAAGTATTTCAATCAAATATATTAGTGCTTTTTAAATTAATATTAAAAAGGTTTTTTTTTTTAATTTGGTTAAAATGAGTTCTAGTTAATATTAATCACAGTTTGTTAAACTATAACATAAATCAAAATTATATTAATATCATCATTACTCTTGTTTTTTTCTTTGTTTTTTACTTTTTCTAGTAACGTTAACTAATTTATTTTTCTATTAATATTTCTTAAAAAGAATGTTAATTGAAATTTGTTGAAAAATTATTCAATCAAATTCTAAAAGAAATACTAAAAACCTATTCATAAAAGAATAACATTATATACCATCACAACAAAAATTGAAAAAAAAATGATAAATGTTAATAAAAAATTTAATTTTTTATCAGTTAAAAATTAGTTTTTGAGCAAATCTTAATTAATAGAATGAAATATGATAATATTTTACAACAATAGAAATAATCCTAACAATTTAAATAAAAACAAGTTTTATCAACACTACTACAAAAATATATTTAAGATTTAAGTAATAATTTCAACAATGTTTCACTCTTCAACTAAAATACTGAATAGTAAAAAAAAAAAAAAAAATACTGAAATAACAAGAACTTCAAAATTTTTACTTTTTATTTCAAATTTGAAATTATTTATTTTTAAATAATCCAATTACTCTAGTATAATTTTAGAATTTCATTTTTTTTCTAAATTCTTTACCCAAACAATATATTTTATTGTAAAACATTAAATTCTCTATAGAAATAAAATTTCCTCTCAAAATTCTTTATGAAAATATATTATTAAAGTTTTTTCGGACTAGTTTAATGTTTTCTCTTATTAGTGTGTTCCATTTTCTTACCTATAAAATGGATTTGATTAGGATAACCACTAATATAATTTTCCCTCATTCAAAGTATCCAATGTACCCCTTAAAATGTTTCCATTAGAACGATAAATATCTTAATTTGAACTACTTTTATATTTTATTTTTTAAAATTTTTTATTGTTTTTTATAAAATATTCACTACAAAAAAGTTATTTTTAGAAACTAATTTATTAGTCTCTAAAATGATAAAATTGATCACTATCTTAATTAGAGACTAATTTAGAATCTAATAATAAAAAGTGGTTAAAACTTTGATAGCTAATTCTAAAAACAAATTTAGTGGTTAATTTTGTTCAAACCAATTTAGTGACCAATTTTATTAAAACCAATTTACTTACCAATTTCATTCAAACTAATTTAGTGATCAATTTCGTTGTAACCAATTTAGTGATCAATTTCATTGAAAACAAATTAGTGACTAATTTTATTGTAACAAATTTTATTAAAACTAATTTAGTGACTAAATATATAAATACCAAAAATATGATTAGTATATTGGTCTCTAAATAATGATAATATCATACTTTTGAATAATTGAATTTGTGATATCATATTTTTTAAATAATTTAAAATAGAAAAGTAAAATTATTTTTCTTTTTCTTTATACCATACATGATATCATCAAAGTCTGACTACTTGATGCAAACATTAAAATCCTCAATAAATCAAAGCGTGGAACTTAAAATGACAAACAACTTAAAAAATAAGCAACACAAGAATTTACAGGACATTGATTCTCACTGATATTAAAAAACCACTGTAAATTCAACATGATACCATACTTAAAAGCAAGGTCTTAACAACAATGGCATCTACATTGTAACAAATCATCAATTCCATTTATTAATGCATATTAAAATTGAAAATAAAATCCAATCACTAATGTAGCTTTTTCTTTTTCTCATTGGACCACGTACTTCTTCCTTTCCTGTAATGTAACATACAAATCAGTCTCCACTATAAAAAATGAAAAGAAACTCCAAATGACTATTGTCAAAGGCTTGTACAACAGATAAAGAGAAGCCAATGCCAAACAAAAAGTTCCATTAAAGCCTAAAAAGTAATGAACTATGGAGTAACAATTTACAACATAACGAACAATCCTTTTCCCACTACATGAGGTCAGCTACATGGATTAAATGCAAATATGTTAATTGTTGATGAGCTGATTTATGAACCTTGTTGAATCAATAATAATTCTAAAGGAAAAAATAGAGGGATTATAGTTGTGGATGTGCCAATTGTTAATTAAGTGTAAAATTACTTGTCAGTATTTATGAATTAATTGAATCTGTAGAGGAGTTTTATATGACTTGTAGATGATAAGTTTGTTGTATTCATCATTTTGTGGCCTTCCTATCAGTGTCCCAATCAATAGGCCCTTCCTCTATCGCCAAAGGCCTAAGGATGCTTTGTGAAGGTCCACTATCTACTTGTCTTTCATCTCTCTCTTGCATGTTTTGTGTTTTCATTCTTCTTAAGTAACTCTAATTCAATCATGCATATGCAACCACAACAGCTCATTTAGTTCCTAAAGAGTAATATCTTAGTTCAACACCATATTCTCAAGCATTTGTATTTGAAGGGGAATAAATAAAGATACATATCAGGAAGATATGCGCGTTTGTAATTCATATATGAAAGTGTATAAAACTTTTGATCCAAAACAGAAGTCATTTAAAAGTTGCTTTCAATTCAAAATAATCAATATAACTTAATTAAAAAAATTTTAACTTGATTAAATAGCCACCAAATCTAAAGCTAATGTTTCAAAGAAAATAATGGTCTTTCTATATTGGCTTTAGTGCGTGTGTTTTGGTATGCCATTTTGGTTCAATTTTGTATGAATCATTTTTTTCCTTCCATTTTCTATTGTAGAAGAGTTAAGAGCATAACCTACACTTTTTTTTTTTTCATTTCATTTTTTTAAATGGTATTCCAGAAGCATTAGTTAAAAGATTAAAATAATTATTGAAAACCAAGTGAGAACAAATTAAAAAAAATATTGAAAATTACACTTTTACAAATTCCAAGAATTCTTTTTATTTTCCTAACAGATGTTTTAAGCAAACTTATTACCAAATTATTTATTCAGTACCTTTTTACTTTGAATATTTAGTGTTATAATATACTTTGGTCCATTTAGATTTGTTATCAATAATTGTTTTTATTAAAAGCTTTCTCATTGAAGTTCTTGAGTTTTTACTGGGGTTCCTATTATTTTAAAAGAATCAATAATTGATTGATATCGACCTTAATGCTAAAGACTAATTGTTCTGTATACTTAAACCATGTGACAACAATCATGTGGCATCATATATAAAGTTTAATCATGGTATTCCTTTCGAGAATAAAGGAAACTAATAAAACTATGACAAAAGTAGTTCATTTAAATTTTTAAATAAAAAATGTATAATATAATAAAATTACCTTAATGAGAACCAAATGATTGGCTAGGTGGTTATGTTTCATCCTCATCTTCAATTTCCTCAAAGCTTGGTGGCATAGATTAACGATTAATGTTATCCATCAATCCTCGAATCATTGAATTGTTTTCTTCAAAAAGCTTCTCAATATTTACAATTTTGACTCGAAGCTCATCTCTTTCTTTCTTAACTTCTTCCAAATCCTTTCTAAGTTCATCAAATTCTTGACTTTGTATCCACCCATTTGAGGAAGAAGATGAGCCACGAAAGTAAGGCCTACCTCTAATCACAGTAGATTCCATTCCAAGACCTTATATCCTCCCATTCTTTGTTCCAGTAACATCACACCAAATATCTAACTCATTTAGTGGACGAATTCCTTGTGCGGATGCACTCTGTGTCTGTTCTTCAAATTTGCGTGTAAATTCTTCTGTTAACATCATAATTCAAAAGTTTTTTAATAAACCAAATAGAAGAGTAAGAAAAAAACACACATGTAAAAGGTAATAATCCATTACATTTACTTGTTCTGATCTTTTACCACCCAAGAGTTGTGCTTACGTTGTTGGTGTGTGCGACGAAACAATTCTGATTACTGGGAGGAATTCCATTCATCTTTGTCTAAAAAAATAAAATAAATTTTCACAAAATTATGCACACTTGCCATGATATAAAAAGAAAAATAGTTAGCAAAATAAATTACCATATTATATCTATGCTGAGATGTGCTAATAAAGTCACATGTGTGAAGAGATCCTCCAAAACCACCACAATCAGAGGCTCGATTTCCTTTCCCAATTATGCTTTTCTTTTTGAATGCTTGAGATGCCCATTGTTGACATAATATATCCCATGTACTATCTGCAATCCAATTTGGCTTACTCTTGTTTTGTCGAGCCTTGTTTAGATTATTTTTCATTATTACATAAGCTCACATTTCAAAATTCTTTCTTGCCCACTTATAATCTGGTGGACAAATTGAAAACTTCTTCGACATTAACAAAGAAAGAAATTTAATTATATGTAAGACTTAATATAGATATCAAAATTAAACTAAAAATTAATCAAAGTTAATTATATGAAATTAACTAATAACTCTCCAAATAACATGTCCCTTGTTCTAATTGGTATCTTCTTCCATGACAGCCATGGATCAGTATAATGACTTTTGAAGATATCACTAATCCCATTAGCTGTAGGGCGTGAAAGTAAGAATCTGCAAAATTAAATGTAAAAAGTCACAATAATTATAATGAACTAAAATAAGCCATAAAATTAATATACATACGCTTGCCCATCAAGGTCTAATGTTGACTTGACACCATTGTCATTTAAGTTCGATCTAATAAAGGTTTCATTTGATGTAGAATTAGATTCATTTGATCCAAGATCAGGTCTTTCATCCATAGGAGATGGATGTGAATATGTTGATTATACTCCTTCTACCAGAGGTGGAGGTGCAAACTGAGATGTTTTGAATAATTTATCAGCATTTCATTTCAAATATGAATTAAATGCTCCCTGTGCCAAAGGTCGAGATCCAAAATGAGATGTCCTAAATGATGAATCAATGGATGGGAAAGCAATTGGTTGAGAATGACAAGTAATTTGTGAAGGACATTTTGAACATTGTTTGGTTGGATGGTTTGTAGAAGCAATTTCTTTACCATTTTTGTTTAACATCTGCAATAACCATAATTTGAATATTTTTCCACAACTCAAAAATTAGCAAATTGTAGAAATAAACAAAACACAAGGAAACAAAAAAGAAAATAATAGAACAAAAACATAGATGATACCTTATCTCAACAAAAAAAACCTGATTTACTCATCATTATGATCACTATTATCATAAAAGTCATCATCAAGTCTATATTGATGTAAGATTTCATCATCATCTTCAGAATCATACTGAAATTCACTTTCAAAAACACTTTCTTCTTGCTCTTCTTCCTCTTCAATTTTCTCAATTTCTTTTGAATTCTCAACAACTCTGACATCTATTTCATCTGATTCCTTATACTCCTCTCCATCCACCAAATGACTAAGTAGCTCCACATTTGTTGTGGTATTAACATTAGTTGTTGATTCTTGATAAGCAACCTCTAATGTATATTGATCATCAACGGTACATCGTGACTTGGTTTTATTGAAAACCCACCAATCAACCTTTTCTTTTATTTTTTCTGCATAAGGTACATAATATACCTGAATTGCATTTGTTACAAATATGAAAGGATCAAAATTTGAATATCTTCTACGATAATGAACCTCCACAATGTCATATTGGGGTTTAACTTTTATGCCATGATTAATGGTATTATCAAACTACTCACAGTTAAATAACATTGATTGTTTCGTTGGTTCTCTTGAGTATTCTACTTGCATAATCTCTTTGACAATATCATAATAGTATTTTTCATCACCATCTTTCACAAAAACTTCATAATTGATTGTTTTTTTACCAATACTCCACTCTTCCGTGTGAAACTTGAAACCATTCACAAAGCATATGGGCCAAGTATCAACCTTTTTTTGGGGACCCCATGCCAAGTGATGCAAATATTGATTTTGTATTAGGTTATTTCTATCATGAACCTATAAATAATAATAATATCAAAATCAAAATTAATACCCATACATAACAATATCAGAATTTCTAATATTAGTATGATAACATTGTACAATACTTACATATGTTTGAAACCAAAGTGAAAATTTAGATGCAATTCTTCCATCGATATCAATTCTACTTATATTTGGAATAGATGCTTCCAAATATTGCACAAAGTGCTTGTAATTGTATGCATTCTTATATACAGTAAAATTATAACAAAATAAATAAATGAAATACAAAATTAGATTACTTACTCAATATATGGCTTAACTTTCGCACAATTAAGCAGGACATGTAAATGCACAACAACTAATTCTTTCTCATTCAAATAATGACTCTTCCAAATTCCCGTTGAACGACCAACATGATTGAAAACTGATAGAGTTTTTTGACTTGTGTCATTTACCTCCAAAATCATTTCGACCAACTTTAGTTCTCATTGATTGGACATGTGGCTCAAAATAATATGAACCGAAATGAGAAGTCTCCATGCTTAAGTATGCCTCACAAATAGATCCCTCTACGTGGGATTCATTTTTAACCATTCGTTTCAACCTATTCAAGTAGCTATTCAAAATCATATTGTTAAATATCAAATCCATAAATAAGATATAAAATTGTGTACATTAAATAAACTAAACAACTACCTTTCAAATGGATACATCCATCAATATTGAACAGGACCTCCCACTCTTGCTTCATAAGGTAAATGAATAGGTAGATGTTCCATGGAATTGAAAAATCCAGGTGGAAATATTCGTTCCAACTTGCATGTTGTAATGATTATATTATTTTTAATTAATAACAAATTATTCATTCTCAAAATTGTTGAGCACAAATCCTTAAAAAACATACTTAATTCAACTATAGGATTCCACACTTGATAAGGAAGTGCACAAAAAGCAATAGGTAACAACATCTCCATTAGCACGTGACAATCATGACTTTTCATTCCTAACAACTTCCTTTGATCTAGGTTTACACACCTATGCAAATTTGAGGCATACCTATCTGGCATTTTCAACTCATTGATCCATTTGTAAACAACATTTTTTTGTTCATTGGACAAAACAAACTTTGCTTTAGGCTTTAAGACTTTTCCACTAGGTTGCACTTGTAGTTCTAGTTCTCTACGTTTACAGTAATCCTTCAAGTCCATTCTCGCCTTAATATTATCTTTGGTCTTATCTTTTATATCCATCATTGTGTTAAAGACATTATCAAAAACATTTTTCTCTACATGCATTACATCAAAATTATGCCTAATCAAATTTGTTTTCCAATAAGGCAACTTCCAAAAGATGCTTTGTTTTGTCCAATTATGAGACACACCATGTCCATCACATATACAAGGACCAACTTTAGTTATTTTTGGGAAAAAATGAATTTTTTGCCATAATTCATTCCCAGTCAAAAAATGTGGAGGTTGAGACTTTTCAATTCGATTTTTATAAAATGCATCCTTATTTCTTCTAAATGAATGGTTCATAGGAAAAAATTGACGATGAGAATCAAACCAAGAAACTTTCCCACCACTTTTCAATCTAAAAGCCTTTGATTGGTTCATACAATATGGACATGTTAATCTCCCTGATGTACTCCAACCCGACAACATTCACTACAAGAAAAAAGCTATTTAGAGACCAATTTTTAGTTACCAAATGAATTGGTTGCTAATTGTGACTAAAATAGTCACCAAACTACATTTTGGTTGCTAAATAATTACATAAATAGAAGTAATAATTGAATTTAGTGACTAATTAAGTCAAGATAATTGGTATTTAACATTAGCTCACAAGGTTTTAGTAACCTATACCGTTAGATTCTAAATTAGTCTCTAACTTAAATTATTTTGCAGGGAGGATACTATCGCTGTTGTTTTCAAAATTGCGGTGGTACGTGGGATACGAGCGTGGTTCCCACAAACAACCGCGCTTGTATCCCCTGTTTTAGGGAACCCACACTCACTTTTTTGTTTACGTTTTCGTCTTCCCTCTCTCTCGCGCAACATCCTCTTTCCCATGGTAATCCTCTCTCATAGGTTATCTTTAACAACCTCAGCTTTTTCCCCTCCAAACCCAATCTTCTCTTCCCCTATCTTCTTCGCATACTTCTTCTGCTCCTCCATCAACTTCCTTCTTCCCTGCTCAGGGGCTCTTCTTGTTCTCCAACAGCCATGCCTCTGAGGCCGGGTTTTCGATCTCCTCTTCTCCACCCTCCTCCTCGTCGCCGCCTTCCTCACTGTCTTGCTCAGATTTTTGCTTGTCTTTGGCCTCGGTTTTATGCCTCTTCTGTTGGTGGTGAGGAATATTGTAGACGAAGACGACGTTGTTGGCTTGGAGGGCATTGAGGTCGCCGACGTAGTTGTTGGCAGAGGGGTCGAAAGCGTAGCCGAACTTGTGGAAGGTGTTGTACTACTTGTCGAAGAGGAAGGGTTCGATGGCAGCGTCCTCGACGAAGTCAAGCTTGTGGTTACACATGCCCTTGGCGATGCCGTCCTTGGTCACGGAGGGTGAGGGCCAGCATGGTGTCGTCCACCTTCGGCTCCCTCGAACGGCCCGGGAGGAGGCGCAGTGGAGAGCTAGGGTTTTTACTACAACCACCGGTTGTATGTTTTTTTTTTTTTTTTTGCTATTTTTGTTCATTTCTTACCACGATTTCTTAAGAACCGCGGTGGTAGCTTCAGTACTTTTTATCGCGGTTCTAGAGTCGCACGGTTAAATGGGTTTTCTCTACTAGTGTGTCAGACCAAGCCTTTGAAGCATTTATCAATCATGTACTATTTCCATGACAATAGACTCAAATGCATCTAAAGTTGCAGGAACATACAATGCTCCCAAGACTATGGGGACCTCAACCACATAACTCGACTTTGGAAGATCGGCCACAAACGTTGGTTGTTCGGCTATGAAGCTCGACTATTTAGAGATTGACCAGAGTTCGACCATGGGAGCTCGGTCATGGACATCGGCCATGTAAGCTCGGTAATGGAGCTCGGCCATGCGAGCCTAGTCACGGAGCTCGGTCTTGGGAGCTCGGTCTTTGAACTCGGCCCATGGGTTCTCTTCTTTGGGAGCTCGGCCCACGGGAGCTCCGCTTTGGGAGCTTGGTCTTAGAGCTCGACCTTGGAAGCTTGGTCATGGAGCTCAGACTTGGGAACTCGGTCTTGGCGGTAGGCCTTGGAAGCTCGGTCTTGAAGCTTGAAAGTGGGAGCTAGGTCATGGAGGGAGTTCTAGTACATTGTATAATTGGACATTTAATTTTAAGGATAAGGAGTATAGAAGGATTGTTTTGTAATAGGTTTGGAGCACCCCTACAGTGCTCTTATTAATTTCATTATACGCTGTTATAAAAAAAAACTATATAGAAATTGGTACCGTGAGACTTTCATTGAAGCAACAAGAGATCCAAACCAACCAACAATGTTGAAACCTCATGCCATTGTTGGTCGTTCCTACAAACAAAGCCAATAACTAGCATAATGTTAAGTTTGACATGTTTTATCAGAATAATCATCATTTACATATATTGTTTTTGAAAGAAAAAGTTGTAAATAGTATTCAATATATGAATCACAAAGCACTACAAAAATTCATAATTTTTAACTGAGATTTATTAATAAAGGTTACAATAATATCTGATAAGACACGTATATATTAAAGGTTTCTCAAACCTCAGGTAAGTGTCAGCAATTTTTTAATAAATTACAGGTAAGGGTCAACAGTTTTTAATGAGCTGTAGTAAATTGAATTTTTTTTAATTTATATTTTTTACACTACAAGAAATTCTTGATTTACGTACGGATTATTACATACGTTTTTTTATTTGCAGATAAATTTAGAATTACATACAAATTTTACTGGTAGAAAAAAGATATTTAATCACAATTATATAATGCTTACAAGCGCGGTTCCAGAACCGCGATAAATGTAATCACAATAAAAAGTACTGAAGATATCATTGTGATTGTACAACCGCGATGTAAAGTATAACATACCACCGCGGTTCTTCAGAAACCGCATTAATAAATGCTCATAATGTGCAAAAACAACGAAAAGAAGGCGTTGACAGCGGACATACCAGCGCAGTTTTCTCTACAACCGTGCTGGTATTGCACATACAAGGGCGGTAACAACCGCCCTTGTATGTGCAATACCAACATGGTTTTCTCTAGAACCGTGCTTGTACTGGACAAATTTTTTTAAAATGGCAGCAACTTTAGGAACCACCTTCATTTCAAATTTTATCATAGAACTTGTAAAAACAAAATAAAAATAACAGACACAATTTCATTTCAAATGCTTCTATATCATCAATTTAGTCATTTCAATTACACAAAAGATGTGCACAATCCCATTTCTTCAATTTAAAATAAAAACTAAACCTACTAATTCGAATCTAGAATCACAACATTCGATCCACTAGATACAACTACTAAACATAAGGGACCAAGAGCACAGATAAAGAATAAGATAATTTGTTCAAGAACTAGTGAACTTTGTAACAACCTTAGTACCCTCAGAGACTGCATGTTTGGCCAATTCTCCGGGCAGCACAAGTCTGACCGCAGTCTGGATTTCCCTTGAAGTGAAGGTAGGTTTCTTGTTGTAGCGAGCAAGTCTAGAAGATTCCTAGGCAAGCTTCTCGAAAAATTTCGTTAATGAAATTGTTCATGATGCCCATGGCCTTGCTCGAGATACCAATGTCAAGGTGAACCTGCTTCAGACCTTGACGATGTAGATCTTGTATGTCTCTACACTCTTCTTGTTCCTCTTCTTCTTATCAGCACTGACTCCTCCCTCCTTTGGAAGTTTCTTTCCTGTCTTTGGGTTCTTCTCTGCCGGAGCCTTGTCTCCTACCGTAGACTTCTTCTCCTCCGCCAGCTTCTTCTCCGCTGGCTTCTTCTCTGCAGGTTTTGGCGTCATAGCTAGTGCAGATTTTGGCTCTAAAGAAAATTAGGGTTTTGAATTGGGATTCGAAAAGCTTAATGAGAAAGCAGTTGAATTGTGAATCGCAAGAATTATTAGTATAGGAAAAGTTTTGGCGTTGTTATTGGTTGTTGGGGTTTGACATAGATTGATGAGCTGGCATTCTAATGAGCCTGTTGATCAACGACTGAGATGTTCTCTTGGCTTCTCAGTTTTCCTTAGATGCTTAAATTTATTCTTTGGTGGATACCACCTTTTAATATTGAAAGGAACAAAACCTAAAAAAGGAAACTTCGGTGTCAAAAAACAAACCTTCTCTGTAATTTTAAAACAATATTTAAATTATTTTGCAGGAGGATACGAAGGCGGTTTTTAGTGGGAATCGCCTTCGTATCCCACATACGAAGGTGGTTCCTATTAAAAACTGCCTTCGTATTCTCCTGTAAAATAATTTTTAAATTATTTGCAAAAGGATACCAGTGCGGTTGTTTTCAGAACCGTGATGGTATCTCCCTGTAGTTTTTTAATTTTAAATATTTGTGGTCTTACAATCGCGGTTGTTTCCAGAACCGCGATGGTATCTCCTGAAACGTTAATACGATCGCGGTTGTTGTGTACAACCGTGATGGTATGGTTGCACTTAATTTCAAAAATGCCACTGTGTTGTTTTTAATTGCAGGTCCATCTTAACAACGATAATATCCTGCCGTGGAATGTGTTTTTTCTACTAGTGATTTTACATACAGATTTATTACATATAGACTTTACATATGGATTTATTACCTACGGATCCAAATTCATATGTAATTACCTATAAATCCAAATCCGTATGTAATTACCTATGGATCCAAATCCATATGTAATTACTTATGGATCCAAATCTTACATACGAATTTATTACGTATGAATTTTACATACGGATTGTTACATACCGATCCAAATCCGTATGTACCTACGGATTTTTCCGTAGATAATATTATTAATTAATTTTACAAAAATTATAATAATTATTATTATCATTATTATTACTTTTAATATTTTTACTAATTACTCTTATAATTATTAATTGCATTAACATTATTATTATTATTAAAAATTAATAATATTATTAAAATTGGTAAAAATATATTATTATTATTAATTATATAATTGATAATAGTATTAATATTATATTTAATAATATCATTATTATTATTATTTTAGAATTATATTACTATGATTATTATAATCAATATTATTATTAATATTAATATTCATATTTTTATTTATGATATTATTGTTATTATTAACTTATATGATTGAAAATATTATTATTATATTTAGTATTTTTTTAATTATTATTATTAATAATATCATTAATAAGAATATTATTAATAGTATTATTATTTTTAATATTCATATTAATGTTATTAAGAATATTAGTATTAGTATTATTAATATTGTTATTAATATTATTTTGATAATATATTTATTAATATTATTATAATTAATATTAATATTAGTATAATTATTAACATTATTATTAATATTATTATTAATATTAATAATAATGTTATTATTATTTTAGTACTATCAATATTGTACTTACTAATGTTGATTAAAATGATAATAAGTAGAGTTATAATAAGAATAATAATAATGAAAGTATGATTGCAAAGTGGATGTTTGTGTAGTGATTATGACTTATGTATGTATACGAAAAAATATGTAAGTGCTATTAATAATAAAATTAGTAGTAGTAAAAATATAATAATAATTCTAATAATAGTAAATAATATATTATAATAATAAAAATATAATAATAACAATCGTAATAATAAATATTTTAAAAAAATTATACTTACATACAGATTTTTGAATTATATATAGATTTTGTCCATTGTATACGAATATTTGTTATAGATAAATGTAATTTTTCTTGGTGTAATTACATTTTTATTTGACCTTTCATACCGAGGGTTTTGTTGCTTCCGCGTTTGAGGGTTGGTCACGCTCACGCATGCACTCGCACTTGAGGGTCACATTCTTTCGCTTTCAAAAGGTATCTTATCTGAGCGAGCCTTTGTCTTTCAAATTCCCTTTTCTCCTTTTCTCTTTCCAGAAAAACCCTTTACCTTTCAAATTCGTCAGTGTCAAATCTCTGGTTTTCTCCTTTTGAGCGTCAAATTATAGCCTTCTGATCCATGTTTCTTTTACGTTCGTCAAATTTTAGTTCTCCAAAGTTTTTCATTGTTTGCTTTTTTTTGCTTCTCTAATTTCTATCATCCATCTTTCTGATATACACCTTTGGGTTTTTGATACCACCTACCAAAGAAATTCTAAGGTTTTCACAAGAAGAATCGACACACCAACTACAAGGAATCCTAAATTGAAGTTTCCAAACGAACCACAAATATTAGCTCACGAGAAAGATAAGAGACAGTGAAAAAAAGCACACGAGAAAGATAAGAGACAGTGAAAAAAAAACAAGGAAAGATTTTATTTTACAAGCCTTTGAAACTTTACGATTTATATAGTTACCACTTATAATTTTGGGGACCGCTTCACTTCTTTATAACGCACTGCTTGACTTTTTAGGCATCACTTGACTGTTTAGACCATCAACAAAAGAATATCTAAACAATCTAACACAGATTAATATGTAACAATTTCTCATGATGGACTCACTCCATATGCTTCTTCTTGTTGATGAGATTTTTCTTGTAGAGATTCTATATTGTAAGAGAATTTAGGTTTTTAACTCTGAGACCCATATTAAATTACTTCCTTTGAGTTATTCCAACCTTAAATAACTGGTTAGTCGTGTACATCTAAGTGGTTAGCTACATTCATAACTCTGACACCCATACTAAATCACTATTTGTGAGTTTTTCCAACCTTAAAGAACTGGTTAGTCGTGTACGTCTAAGTGGTTAGCTACGTTCATAACTCCGACACCCATATTAAATCACTGCCTGTGAGTTTTTCCAACCTCAAATAACTGGTTAGTCGTGTACATCTAAGTGGTGAGCTACGTTCATAACTCCGGCACCCATATTAAATCACTGCTTGTTAGTTTTTCCAACCCTAAATAACTGGTTAGTCGTGTATATCTTAGCTACTTTCATAACTCCGACACCCATATTAAATCACTGCATGTGAGTTATTCTAACCTTAAATAACTGGTTAGTCGTGTACATCTAAGTGGTTAGCTATGTTTATAACTCCGACACCCACATTAAATCACTGCCTGTGAGTTTTTATAACCTTAAATAATTGGTTAGTCGTTTACATTTAAGTGGTTAGCTACGTTCATAACTCTGACACCCATATTAAATCACTGTTTGTGAATTATTCCAACCTTAAATAACTGGTTAGTCGTGTTCATCTAAGTGGTTAGCTACGTTCATAACTCCGACACCCATATTAAATCACTACTTGTGAGTTTTTCCAACCTTAAATAACTTGTTAGTCGTGTATATCTAAGTGGTTAGCTACATTCATAACTCCAACACCCATATTAAATCACTGCCTGTGAGTTTTGCCAACCTTAAATAACTGGTTAGTCGTGTACATCTAAGTGATTAGCTACGTTCATAACTTCGACACCCATATTAAATCACTGCCTGTGAGTTTTTCCAATCTTAAATAACTAGTTAGTTGTGTACATCTAAGTGGTTAGCTACGTTCATAACTCCGACACCCATATTAAATCACTGCCTGTGAGTTTTTACAACCTGAAATAACCGATCTAAGTGGTTAGCTACGTTCATAACTCCGACACCCATTTTAAATCACTACTTGTTAGTTTTTCCAACCTTAAATAACTGGTTAGTCGTGTACATCTAAGTAGTTAGCTACGTTCATAACTCCAACACACATATTAAATCACTGCATGTGAGTTATTCCAACCTTAAATAATTGGTTAGTCGTGTACATCTAAGTGGTTAGTTACGTTCATAACTCCGACACCCATATTAAATCACTGCTTGTGAGTTTTTCCAACCTTAAATAACTGGTTAGTCGTGTACATTTAAGTGGTTAGCTACGTTCATAACTCTGACACTCATATTAAATCATTGCCTGTGAGTTATTCCAACCTTAAATAACTGGTTAGTCATGTACATCTAAGTGGTTAGCTACGTTCATAATTCTGACACCCATATTAAATCAGTACTTGTCAATTATTTCATCCTTATCAAGGTGGTTAGTCATGTACATATAAGTGGTTAGCTACGTTCATAATAACGACACCAACGTCGCTAACCACTTTGATATACCCAACTAACCACTTAGATATTGACGAAATTACCCTTCCATATATAACAAAAACAAACATATTCTTTCTCTTTCAGTGGTGGGCCCACGTGACACGTAAGAGTGTCAAATAGGAGTTAGGTGAACAGTGGTGTCAAAATATCATTTTTCTAAATAGGAACATAAATTTTTATTTGTGGAATTTTCCTTTTAACATATGACATATCTAACACGATTTTATCATAGAACAAACCATTACATCATGGGTTAATATTCACGAACCTAGGATTCTCAAAATATATATATATATATATATATATATATATATATATATATATATATATATATATATATTAAATAATATTAT
>Ga0099824_1005235_pt1 | contig 18346 bp, 6 predicted proteins | sample SiratrowhiteBW_FD_76837 | JGI IMG/M metagenome (GOLD analysis project Ga0099824, IMG submission 76837) | Root nodule microbial communities of legume samples collected from California, USA - Siratro white BW | ecosystem: Host-associated > Plants > Roots > Nodule | place: USA: California... | reverse complement strand
ATTAAATTTATAATTATTTTAAAAAATAAAAAATTAAAATTAAGACTTTTTTTTTTTTTTATAAAAATTTTTTTCTTTTTTTTTTTTTTATCTCTTTACCTTCATTTTTTTTTTCTCTCGGATGGTACACTCTCTTTGTTCTTTTTTAATTTTACGTTCCATGTCCTTCAGTGCATCATGCACATATTTATATGTAGTAATTTTTTTTTCTTCTTTAATTATTTTAATTATGATGAAATGATGGAAAGAGTATATTTTTATTTCTTCTTTATCTATTTATACGAAGAAATGAGTTCACACTTATCCTTTTTTTATTTTTATTAGGCTTGTAATATTTAAAAATAATAAAATGTTTAAATTAAATACAAATAATATAATTTAATATATTATTTAAAAATATTATATTATAAATTTTGAATATTGTTCAACAATTATGAAGAAGAAATGAAAAAAAAGTTATATTGAAGATTATGGAGGAAACTGAAATGAAGAAATTGTTGCTCGTGTTGGATATTGTTGCCTCGCACAATAATATAATTGTCTTCCATACAACCCCACTTTTTCTAATTTGACTATTACGACCAATTAAAATTAAGAGAATTTTCTCCTCACCAACAGATCATGTTATTCTTATATTAGGAAATATGTGTAAAGACACCCTATATTAGCAAAATTCAGTGTTAGAGAGAAATGTACTTAGTACTGAAAGAACGATTTATTTCTTAAAAAAAACTTTTGTACATATTTAAGCTGTTTTATCAGACATATAACTCTTCTTTTTTTTTTTTCTAAAAAACAATGGAAATATAAAAGTTTAACTGACCCAAACATTTTGTTAGGATAAGAAATATTAGAATGCAGTTAAAAAAAAGACAATATATCTTGATTTAAGATGATTTATTTTATAGCTATTTTAAAATAAGATACTAATATTATCCTTTAAGATCTTGTCGATAAGAAGTCAACTTATCTAATGTTTTTATAAATATAGTCAATATTAATGTTAATAATTCAAATACTTATTTATTACATAGTATTACCCTATTAAAGTTGCTAGTAATCTGAACACATCAATTGTATCAAAATGTTTCTCACCAAATCATCATATTTTAGCACATTTTCCGGTAATGGAAACCAATATGTAGACTAGTTAACTAAGCCATTATCATCTCTAATTCTTCTTTTTGCTTTTGATAGATGTTAGCTTCCTTCTTGTGTGTGAGAAACACATTCTTACATGTTTTAGGGCAATTGTGAACTTATTTAACATATAAAAATTTATTAATTTAGTTAACATATATTGATATCACGATGTTAAAAATTCTCCATCTCTTCTCACTTTTCTTTTTACTTTCCACCTTTTATTAATATTAAAAGTTCAATATCTGTCTTTCTTACATTTCATAGTTACAGATTATATCTAAAAATAAAATATCAAGTGCAAACAGAATATTTAAAAAAAATAAAAATCAAATTCTGTATAAAAAATCCTTACCCAATACCAAATGAATAAAAAATAAACTAAGAGCACGACAGAAAAACATTAGCAGTTGGCATTTTATCAATTTTTTTTAAAGAATTAAGAACTGTTCATGTATTTGTAGTTATACAAGCTGGCATTACTTTTTTATCCTTATTTACCCTTCATAAGGGCGATTTCAACAAAGACTTCTGACTTATTCGAGTCCAATAAGAAGTAAATTTGGGTTTGGGTTTTGCAGGAAAGGAATATCTTTTTCTTTTAGTTTGGGCTTGATAAAAAATTGTTCGGCCCATGAAATGAGGTATAGACAATTCCTATTGATTAAAATCATGCTCAGTTTTACCTGGTTAATTTCATTCATGTTTTTATTATTAAACATTTCGGGCTAATATATATATATATATATATATATTTCTTTTCCATATGTTTTATTTAATTATTTTAAAGATAATTAATTATGAATATAAATCCTACAAACCCAACTAACGGCACTCGTGAAAATGGAAGATAAATATTGTAATACGGCACCCACTTTTGCTTAGGAATCTCATTCTATTCTTTGATCAGAATAATTTCTAATCAATTAAACCCTTTAATAAGTATTTTTATTTCCGAATATTAGTCATCGACAATTTCTTTAGTGGTTTAAATCTTTATAAATATGGATCCATATATGTTTTAGTGTTAATATATGACGATGACATTCACCGCCATATACTATATAAAAGTAAGTTAATATTGTTTAAAGTTAATATAAATATCTTATTAAGAATTTTGACGTGATGATTGGAAAATTTTTCAATTGATACAAAAAATTCATCTGTTTTTCATAATTAAAATTTTTAACTAAATTATCTAGGAGTTAGGAAAATTTAGATATGTTCTTTCATTAATAATTTTATTAGCCAATAGATAGTACATGCTAGTTAGATTAATTGTAATTGGTAATTATCACTCGCATCAATATAATATATTTCATAGTTTAATCAAAATATAACTATAAATACCAAAGTCATATAAATTACATATTCTACTAAACAAATTTTCCGTTCGTTAATTAAAATGTTTAAGGAAAATTTCCTTTTATTCATTATTTCAAATTTATTGGATCATTTTAAGTTTCGTCATCAAGTGGATTATATTGAAAATCTGCATTTTCGAACAATACATTAGAACCAAGTCAACGTTCAAAACAAAATATGAATTTCGCATTTTTTACAAACTCCAAACATTATGCATTAAATCATTTGCATCCAATTCTGTCTAATCAAAATTATCCTTTTTACTTCTCATAGTTCACAAGAAACATTTTTCAGTATGCTCAAAATATCACATTTCTTAGAATCGAAAACAATAATTATCTATATATACAATCATTTTTCAATCCATTTTTTATCTTTTAAAGATAAGATCATCATAGAATCACCAAACTTCAAATAGACAATATTTCAAATAAAGTGATCTAAAAGTAAATAATTAAAATTATAATTTATATACTAAAAAGAAAAATCAACACTAAAAACTCATTGAAAGAATAAATGAATTTAAGTATAGTAAACGAATAATTAAGTATTAATTTTGTAATTAAGTACAATGAATTATTTTTTAATGGTTTATTCTTTTAAATTTGTACTACAAATAATTTAATTTGTAATAAAAATAGTTTGTTGTAGTTTAATTTACATCAATTAATTATTGTTATTTAGCTTATTTTACTTTTACAGTAATGACTGTTCGTCGTACTCCTGTTTGTTGCTACTTTTGGGCCTCCAAACTGCGAAGAAAGAATTTAGGCAATTGCTTATTGTACATTATCAAATTTAAGATTGCACCCCATCAGTTGCACGAAATAATGTCCTCCACAGTTCAATGGTTTTTGGATTTAGTACTTTATAAAGCTATTTAAGAATAGGCTTTCCAAAACCTGTTTTCAGAAAGTGTATTATGGAAAACTATTTCAAAGTAAACTATCTGAAAATAAATTCTAAGAAATATTTTGGAATAATTTTTTTAAATAGTCTTCTTAAAACCAGGTTTTGGAAAATCTATTTTATAATAATTTTTCGGATTAGACTTTTTAAAAATAAATTCCAAAAAACCTATTTTAGAATAGTTTTTCCGAATACCTGTTCTAGAAATAGGTTCCAGAATACCTTAAAAGTTGAATACAAATTCTAAGAATATTTCTGATATTTTTAAAATTGATGGATTGCAAGTTATAATTGATATGATACACGAAATAATTGTCAAGAATTTATTAGACTAAAATAACTATAAATGTTTTATAGAAGCAAAATAAGTGTATATATATGTGTGTCTCTTTAATTAATACTATACTTGGTTATAGGATTAGAAAAAGCAGCTGTGCACTTCAAAATTCAAAAAATAAAAATAAAAACTAATTTAAATATATATTCTGAAATAAAATGAATTAAATTGGTAGCCTTCTTAATATAGACAAAAAGATCTATTACTTCACTTGGCAATGCTTCTTTATGTGTACGAGGAAATTATTATTCCATATTCTGTGTTGACACTTTTATGTAAAATACATCTTATCTGTCCATTGATTAAGCATAAAAATGTACATGAAGTTGCGGGTATTTATTCCATGTCAAATCTGTTTTCCTTATGTTTAAGTTTTTTTTTCTCTGCTAAACAAAATTATTTTTCTCATTATTAACTCGGGTAAGAGCATTTTCACAGGTGCAATCTATTTATAAAACAGAACAAACAAAAATGAGTATAAAGAGCATTTACATCTGAGAAGTAAATGGGTTGTTTTGTTGGAAAACTATAACTTTTATTTAATTATGATCGTATTCTTCTGACTGAATTATAAGTAATTCTGAAATATAAATAACAAAAAAAAGAAATTAAAAAAAAATCTCCCCTACAACCCATTTATAAAACAAATCTCTTCAAAGAAAAATATAAAGCATATTTACTTATTATATTAAATAGGAAGTAGATGGTTCTTTTGGTGGAAAACTCAAATTTTTCTTTAATTATTATCATATTCTTCAGACTGAATTATAAGTGACTCCGAAATATAAATAACAGAAATATCAAGTGTAGTGCACTCAACTATAAGTAAACATGAATCGATTTCACTTACCTAAATTATCTTTAAAAAATAATTTTTAAATGAAATTAGTAAAGTTAAATTATGTTATTTTTTTATTAAAGTGAATCGTTATTAGAGCGTCTTTGACAACAGGAAGTGATAGAAAAGAATAAAGTTTATTTAGTAATTATATTTGGTTATCCATACATTAATTTAAATAAATTTCTATAATTTTTAACTTTAACTTATATCTAATTTATCTCATACAAAAATATCGTAAATAATCAATTTGGTTTTTAAATGTAGAAAACACTCTCAATTCAGTTATTGAAAAATTAAAGATTCCCCGTTAGTGTCTAGTTGGGTAAAGTATTTAAATGAATCCATAATATTAATGATAAAATAGTTTATATTTTTTACTTAATTAATTTTAAAATTATATTTTGATAACCAAATATTCATATAAAACTTAAAAAAAAAAAAGTTGCAATTGCATAACTTTACACCTATCAAAGAATTAAATTAAATTAATATTTTGTCTTTTAATAACTAAATTAAGAGCTCTTTGGATGTCTAGGGACTATATTTATTTTATTACTCTTTTTCCTAAAAAAATATATTCAAGAAAAACTTGTCCAATTAAGTATTTGCGGACAAAAGAAAATCTCATGTTAGGTAAAAAATTATAGAAAAAAAAAAAGAAAATTGAGAAAATGATAACATCAACAAATTTCTCAGGATGGGGTTTGGGGAGAGACGTTTAGATCCAAACTCAAGTTTTCTTCCACGTTACCATCTTTCTCTTTTCTCTTTGACTCCTTCACTTCCTGCATGATATCTTTCTCCAACGCTGCCACGTCATCGCCGTGACTCTTGAAGTACTTCAGCGCAGTGTTTATTCGGCGGATAATGGCGTAGAACTCCTCCACCTCCTCGTCGGTCACCGCCGTGGAATCCTCCTCGCACGCCTTCTTCTGGCTGGGCGAAACGGCGTCGTCTTGGGCTCGCTTTCTCTTGTCCTTCGCATCAGACATGTTCTTTCATCGCTATTGGTGGAGAAGGGAAGGTGGGCCTTTTAAAGAATATAAAGCGACACCGTTATGGTAATTGCCCTCATTTGTGCCTTTCTCTCATCCAATAGATGATCGACACGCGGCTTGGGTTATGCTTTCTGTTGGTTGGTTCAGAATTTTTTCTATCTTTTAATTCAATTTCTCTCATATTCTGATTTGCGTATTTTCTTAAATAAATTAATTAAGAAAAAAATTGTTAATATAAAGTCAATTTTTTTTTTCATATCTGTAATGAGTAAAAAAAACTCATGAACTAAAAATTCCATAATTTTATATCTACGGTTCATAAAAAGCCTAATAAATTAGAAATCACTTAACTTCAGAATTATGTTGTGTAATCAGATCTAAAAATCGTGATGGTTCTCTAACAATTATAATATAGAAAATCAAAAAGAGAATCCTAAAAGATGATATTCTCACGTACATTAAAAAAGAGTATAATATTTGTACTTTTCTCAACGACTCTTCAGTACTGTCTGAAAATTCAATTAGATCAAAATATTTCTTCATAAGAAATTGCTTGCTCTAGATATTCAGTGAATGATAAGCACATTATATTCAGAACCAATACGTATTAATCTACAAATAAAAATTCAAGTCAAAACCTCATTTATTATAACAATATGTTAAGGAAAAAAAATAAAAAAATAATATGTACTAAATTATTTTAGTACTGGTAACAACCACTCTTACCACTGTTAATAAGAGGTCACACAATGAGAAGGGGATAAAAAAAAAGTTTGAACACAGTTAAAACTGTCTTTCTTAAAACAAATACATGCTAATTATGACACTAATTTTTCTATAACTCCAATTTTAAAAACAAAAATAAATTATTTTCAAATTAAAATACTTAAAAAACCACTTTTAATTTGTGGACTAAAAAATATTTTTTAATTTGAAAGATAGAAAAAGTCCTTTTAAATTCAATGGACTTAAAATGTAATTTTAAGTTAGAAAGATTACAACATAATTTTTAAATTTGGAATAGTAAAATAAATTTAAATTCAGATTTTGAGCACTAAAAGAATTTTAAAATATATTTTCTCATTAGTAACATGGTATCATAGTTAATATGAATGTTATTAGTCATGTTCGTTTCAAAATTAAAAATAAATTAATTTGAAAAACAAAAAAAAATCCTAAAATAATAATATTTTTAGTTAATGAGGAAATTTCCAAACAGTTAATAATGTGACAAATGAAAAAAGTTTGCAGGTATAAATTGGTGCAGACAGAAGAAATATATTTTATATTACATGCTTTTTTATTAAAATTTGAGTGATATGTGTAAATTCATGTGAAAGATATTAAAATACTTAAAGTGTGAAATATGAATATATATATATATATATATATAGTAGCAGTCTTTGGATATTACAAAAGGTATTTAATTTTTTTATTTATCTGTATTTTATAAATATTTAAAAAGAGAATAATGAATTGAAGGTATGACAAAAACTATTATTATTATTTTCGGGAAATAATTTAAATTTGTTTCATGCTCAAAATAACATTAGCAAAAACCGTACCCTTAATAGATACAAACTATTACGGTCACTGCATGTGCTAGCTGGTGTTGGTAAGATTATTTTGATTTTGAAATATATTTTCCATTTGTTATTCTGGGTTTAATTTCCTGAACAGTTTTTCATCATTCTTTTTATTTTAGAATAAAAATAGGATAACAAAACCAAACAGGCCTTTACTTTTTGGATCCATTAACATATGTTTTTCAATTTCCAAAAGCCTGAAGGATGTATCATAGTTTGATTAAGTAGGTTTACCAGAGATAATCTTTTATCTTTGCTAATCATCTCGCATTGGCAAGTATGTCTTTACACCAAAGCAAAAATGAGTAATGCAAAGTTGGGTCACAATCCTCAGACAGATATAATAACCAACGATGTGGGGACCAATGTAATGGATCCTATGACTCTCTCACTTGCCTTCGTTAACAGGACAAACACCACGACTCAACAAGCTAGTTGATATTATAAATTAATGCCATCTATCTCAAACCTCCAAAGACCATACTCTTGACTCAGCTATGCTTTCTTCTCGTACTCTCCTACCTCTTCTCTGTCTCTCTTCTCTTCTTCTTACTTCCTTAATTTATGTAGTTGCTGAAGAACCAAACTTTTCAAACAAAATTGGCCAAGGCTACCGTCTCATATCCATTAAAAATGCCCCTGATGGTACCCTTCTTGGGCTCCTCCAAGTTAAGCAGAAGAACACTATCTATGGCCCTGACATTCCCCTTTTACGATTATATGTGAAGTAAGTGACGCTCAGTATCGTTATGCATTCACATTTTCTTCATGAAGCCATAAAAAAGTGGATGTTTTTAGTCCCACGTTTACTAGGAAAGAAACGTGACTCGTAAACAAAGAAGTGTGTTTAAGAAATTTGACAGATTTAGTGTAAGAGAAAACTCATTCTGAACCTTCTTCACTGTTCTTCATTATGCAGGCATGAGACTGAGAACCGTTTGAGGGTACACATAACTGACGCAGAGAAACAAAGGTGGGAGGTTCCGTACGACCTTTTGCCGAGGGAGCAACCACTGCGTGTGAAACAAAACACTGGGTGGTCGAGGAAGAAAAAGAACCTTATATCACTGTCAAATAACACTTCTTCCTATAGCTCTGAGCTTGTGTTCAGCTACACTTCAGACCCGTTTAGTTTTGCAGTGAAAAGGAAGTCAAATGGGGATACTCTTTTTGACTCCAGTTCCAATGAGTTCAACACACTGGTCTTCAAGGACCAGTACTTGGAAATTTCTACCAAATTGCCCAAAGATGTTTCTCTGTATGGTTTGGGGGAGAACACACAGGCACACGGGATCAAGCTGTACCCGAGTGACCCTTACACTCTGTACACCACTGATGTCTCAGCCATTAATCTCAACACTGATTTATACGGCGCACACCCTGTGTACATGGATCTCAGAAATGAAGGTGGCAAGCCTTATGCACATGGAGTTCTGTTGCTGAATAGCAATGCAATGGATGTGTTCTATAGAGGAACCTCTTTGACCTACAAGGTTATTGGAGGAGTCTTTGATTTTTACTTCTTTGCTGGACCCACGCCTCTGAATGTTGTGGATCAGTACACTTCCCTCATTGGTAGACCAGCTCCAATGCCTTACTGGGCCTTTGGTACGATTCTCTTTTCACTTTCTCTTACAGTCTTATAATGTTTTTGCATGTTCTATAATTAGTGTTCATTGCATTAGTCTTTTGAGTGCCATAAACCACGCCCCATTGTGAAGACTGAGGAATGCGGAGACGATAAGACTTTGAGAAATAGTTGTTGCCTTTGGATAAGGGGAAATAAAGAAACTAATGTTTAAACTCTGTTATTGGAAATTCAACGAATTTCGTTATGTGTGCGGTCACGGGAGTATATACTGCATTTGAGAAAACAATAAGTTACGGCTTTTCAATTTGCTATTTTTTTGGCTTTACCATATCTGTCACATTGAATGACAGGGATGTTTTCTTTGTTAAGAGTCAGGTCTGCAAAATTATTTTAATATCTGAATATATATATCCACATGGTTCGTATACTGGGAAAGCTTTTTCGTCCTTAGGTCCACACGATACATAAAATTGAAACTTAACCATTTTATATAAAATAAAAGTGAAATCCTTACCAAAAGCAAAGGAAATTTGACAAAATCTTATACCAGTGGAATCAAAGGTTCCACGTTTTATTCATGTTATTTTCTGTACAGAACATTCCTTCCTAATTAACGAAACAACAATAAAACCTTATCCATTATATGCTACAGTTTAGTGAAGTGAAAATAAAATAATGCTTACTCGTAAACTTTGTCCAGGAACTTGGTTTTTATGACATGCGTGTATTGTGTATGAAGCAATTTGTTGGTATTTTCAAGAACCCTTTCTGCAAAACGTATTATCACCTATCATTCTGTTATCCTTTCTGCTTTTTTTTTGAGGTGGAAACGTATCCGTATTTGTAAAAAAATGCCATCATGTCTTGTAAACAAGATTAGCCTTCACTCATGGGAAATATATTGATAGGGTAATTAATATGAAGTAATTATTTTCAGTCTTTTTTCCATTTTACGCTTTGCTTGCAGATCTAGCTTAATGATACCAGCAATGGTTTACTCAATTACTTCCGAAACATAATGCTTTTCTTCCAGAACTATCATTTGTATGAAGATAATTTGATTCTAAAAGGCATTTGACCAACATGCTAACTTGTTTTATTTGGTATATATTATCATAGGATTCCACCAATGCAGATGGGGCTATCATAATCTATCTGTAGTAGAAGATGTGGTGGACAACTACAAGAAGGCTAAAATCCCACTCGATGTGATATGGAATGATGATGATCACATGGATGGCCACAAGGACTTCACACTCAATCCAACTAACTACCCTCGTTCCAAGCTTTTAGACTTCCTGGACAAAATACATAGCATTGGCATGAAATACATTGTAATCATTGATCCAGGAATTGCTGTTAACTCCAGTTATGGTGTATATCAAAGGGGTATGGCTAATGATGTTTTTATCAAGTATGAAGGTGAACCCTTCTTGGCTCAAGTTTGGCCAGGAGCAGTATATTTTCCTGATTTTCTCAATCCAAAAACAGTTTCATGGTGGGTTGATGAGATCCGTCGCTTCCATGAACTAGTCCCTGTTGATGGCCTATGGATTGACATGAATGAAGCTTCAAATTTCTGCTCGGGAAAGTGCACAATTCCTAAGGGAAAAATGTGCCCAAGTGGAACAGGACCAGGGTGGATTTGTTGCTTAGATTGCAAAAACATCACAAGCACAAGGTGGGATGAACCTCCCTACAAAATTAACGCTTCAGGAGTACAGGCTCCTATAGGCTTCAAAACTATAGCCACTAGTGCAGTTCACTATAACGGTGTTTTGGAGTATGATGCTCACAGCATCTATGGTTTCTCTCAATCTATTGCAACTCACAAGGCCCTTCAGGGGCTTCAAGGAAAAAGGCCTTTCATATTGTCCCGCTCCACTTTTGTTGGTTCAGGCAAATATGTTGCACATTGGAGTGGTGACAATAAGGGCACATGGGAGGACTTAAGGTACTCAATATCCACAATGCTCAATTTTGGAATATTTGGGGTGCCAATGGTTGGTTCAGACATATGTGGTTTCTATCCAGCTCCCACTGAAGAGCTTTGCAATCGGTGGATTGAAGTTGGTGCCTTCTACCCTTTCTCAAGAGACCATGCAAACTACTACTCCCCAAGACAGGAGCTCTACCAATGGGAATCAGTAGCTGAGTCTGCTAGAAATGCTTTAGGTATGAGGTATAAGCTCCTACCTTATCTATACACCTTGAACTATGAAGCACATATTAGTGGAGCACCAATTGCAAGGCCTCTTTTCTTCTCATTTCCAAGTTACACTGAATGTTATGGCCTTGACACGCAGTTCTTACTAGGGAGCAGTCTAATGATTTCTCCTGTGCTAGAGCAAGGAAAAACACAAGTTAAAGCCCTTTTCCCTCCTGGAACGTGGTACAGTTTGTTTGATTTAACACAGACAATTGTGTCAAAAGATGGGAACTATGTTACCCTTGATGCACCTTTGCATGTGGTGAATGTGCATGTGTATCAGAATGCCATTCTTCCAATGCAACAGGGTGGAATGACATCTAAGGATGCTAGAATGACACCCTTCAGCCTCATTGTAACCTTCCCGGCTGGTGCAAGTGATGGATTAGCCAAAGGGAAGCTTTTCCTTGATGATGATGAGCTTCCAGAAATGAAACTTGGAAGTGGCTATTCAACCTACGTTGATTTCCATGCAACTGTCAAAGAAGGAAAAGTGAAAGTTTGGTCAGAAGTGCAAGAGGGCAAGTTTGCTCTAGAGAAAGGTTGGGTTATTGACACAATAAAAGTGTTGGGATTAAACAGAAATGGAGCACTAACTGAAATTGAGATAGATGGAGAACAACAGATGAACATCTCAAATGTGGAAGTTAGTACAAGTCAACATAATTACTTATTCGGAGATGGAGATAAGATATTGATGGTAGGATTGAAGAGATTGAATATCCCTCTAGGTAAAAATTTTGCTGTCACCTGGAACATGGGATCATAACTTGAGATTGTTTCATCTCAATGGACACTTTTTAACTTTATGTTAATTATCTTTTCTATAAGTGTAAGTGTTATTATTAGATTTTGGGGAAGGAGGGATGAGGAAGCATTAAGTTCTTCCTTCTCCATTTGTGTTCTAGTAAATCATGTTGAAGGTCTTTAAAACGCTATAGAGTTTAAAGTTATATCATATTCCAACTACACATTCAACAACCATAATATTAGATTAATGAATTATTAATTCTCCTTAACTAGATTAAAACTTGTTTTATCTAAGTATATTTTAAGAATAACTTCCAACAATCCTAACAACATAGGTAAGCATCTAAAAACTTAACCCTGCACCAACAATACTCTCTGATAACCAACAAGAGTATACAAAAAGATCAAAATACAAAAATAAAAATAAAAAAAATTTAATATACTTATTAGAACTAAATTTTGACCGATTATTCTATATTTCTTCCGCTTCTCAAAACCTTTGACAAAATATCTACAATGATAACCATATTTTATTGATAAAAGAATGTGAAAGAAGAGATCCTTTTTAAACTATAAATTTTAGAATAATAAGTAATAAACGTCTAGCACTTTATTTCCTGTTCACTTACATATAATCTTATAATAATATTCAAAGTCTAACCAGTTTAAAATGTTCAAATCTTTATAAATAAACAGAGACATGGATAGATATGTTAAGATATGATGTTATCTTTTTGCATGTTATCCAACTTAAAGCAAATTTATTTTTATTAAACATAAAAAGAAGTATTATCTATACTATCATAGGTAATATAGGAATTGTTTATGATTATATTTAGAATTTTATCTTAATAACGTGTAATTCACTTAACAAAAATTTAATTTAAGAAAGTAAAAAAAACCAAATTTATTTGGAATACACTACCTATATGTGGTATGTAAGTTCCATCCTTTAAAATGAACTTATTGATAAGATTTCAATTCAAAAAGCTTCATTTTTCTTCTTCTTATTTTTACATTTAATAGTTTAATATGTATTTATACTTCAATAAATTGTTTTCTAAAATGGTGTGCATTTTCTTAATCAACAAATAAAATGAGATAAAAAGGCATTTGTACGAGCAATTTTAATTGATATTCTATTTATTACTTTCTCTGTTTCCAAACAGAAACCAATAAAAAATTACATTTTCTACAAAAACTAAGAAAAATAATAAATACTAATTTAATGATTGGAACAATTTACAAAATTATTTTTTATCATTACACGCTATCTTGGGATTAATTTAATGGCATTAATTATTTTTTAATAGACGATTAAATCAAATACTTAATTTTCAATGAAAATCTAAAACGTCATCAACCTTCAACCCAACTTTTTTAATATAGAGGCGTTACTTATTTTGAAAGGAAAGAGAATACTTATTTTTCAATTCCAAACTTTTCACCTCCCAATAATTTTTCCCACTTCGAATTAACTTTTTAACTAACAATCAACTTTTGAATTACTATTTTTTATGTGAAACAGAGCCATTGTTGTACGAACAAGCTTCAGTGATTAACGTGATTAGGAAGTTCTCTAAATGATTGTGCCGTCTAATATTTTAAGAGCCATCGTTGTAAGATTAAGCTTTCGGTTATTAACGTGATTAGGAAGTTCTCCAACCGATTTTCTCGTCAAATATTTTATTTCAATCATGCTCCACTACATTGGAGTACACTTTGCTTATTCTTTCATTATTATACGTACTTTAATAAAGTATGCACTCATTCTAATAAAATAATACTTTTCCAGCAAAAATAGATTACTAACTGGGATATGTGTATTAGTGAATAACTCTGGAATGATGAGATTAATTTTTATACCTCTGAGACTATAATGTATCTATAGAAGGAAAGACACCTTCATTCTTTCTTAAATTTCAGGAGTTTGATATTTTACTATGCACGGGTATAATATCTTTGGAACAATAGTGATTATCTATAACTGTTTAATTGGTTAAATTTTTTTCTTATACTTATGCGTTAAAATTGAGATTATATATAGAATTATAAAAAAATAAGAAATGTACATCTTAATTTGATTTTGTTTTAAATAAAATTAAAATTCATTCAATTCAATTAAGGAAGTGAAATTACAATAATTTTAATGGAATAATGTTGCACTTGTCAATACTATAAAGGTAAAAAATTAATTTTATTCAATTATATTAATTTTTGATTAAAATTATATTTGAATTGAATACATTTACCTAAAAAAGAGAATAGTTAGTGTAGGCAATACAATTAAAATTTAAAATAAATTTTAAATCCAATTAAAAATTAAGATTATTTTAGGCTCCATCATTTACCTTTTTATTGAATTGAATCAGTTTTAATTTTAATTAAAATTAAATTAAATTAATGTAGTTTTAACGTATATCTATTTTTTATTTTTTTATTTTCTTGAAATATCTCTTAAATACTTTCTTTTATTTATTCATTTATTAAAAATATTATATATATATATATATATATATATATATAAAGTAAAATTTATGACGCTATTTTAGTATTACTAATTAAATATAGAAATAATTTAAAAAAGTTTATAATCACACAGTTTTATAATTATACTCTATTATCTATATCATCATGTTATTCCACGATCTTACGCCTTTAAATATAAATAATATATATGATTCTATAATTTTATAATTAAAATATTAATTTTCACTATTTTATTGAAATATGCATGTTAATTACTCATCGGATACATCTATGGAAGAACCGTTCTTTTCAACCAGGTCATGTAAAGATACGCCAAACTTGATATACTGTTAGGTCCGGTTTAAATACATATAAAATGTGTATTGTTATGCAAATATTAAAACCCTTAATTTATACAAAGGATTAAGCACACACCTAGTCTACACAAAATCACAAAATTTTGATTCTGGTTGGAGTTTCCTTGGCGTTACTATGCTCGAGCTTTGTTGTTCAAAGAAACAATGTTGAAAAGTAATTTGGGCTTTTGGTCGATTATTAGGTGAACAAACGACTACTTAAAACAAAACAGAGTCGTGTTTTGGCCGACAGAGACGTCACATTCGCTAATTGTTTTGTTGACTCCACTGCGAGTCTTGGACTAAGCTTCTGTTTTTATTTTTGTTGCACATTTTATCATGCTTGGCGTACACACGTTTCTTCAGTCTTTGCTCATTAAATTTGTGTCGTATCTGGTCATGTCTTCTTTGAGTAATTAATGCAAACTCGTTTCTATACTAATTTTATATTTTTATTTTATGTTTTGCTTTTAAGTTTTAAAGTTTTTATCTCGTTTTAAAAATGAAAATGAAATTTATTTAGAAAAGTTTTAGTTTAGTTATAAATCATAGATTCGTATTGGATTTTCACTCTATGCAAAACTAAACTTTTGTATCGACCTTTTTTTTTTTTCTAACACAGTGTAATTGTTGGTTTAACTATTTAATATTTTGTATTATTCATTGTCATATTTTCCACACTTCGAAAATATCAGTAAGATTAAAATGTAAGATAAAAATTCATATATATATATATATCATTTATGTTTTATATAGTTAATATCTTTGCTATGTTAGTGAAAAACAATGAATGTCAGATAAAAAAAATGATTATTGTTGATTCTTTTACGATGGTAAAACTTCTTTATTCATATTTTAATTGATGTTTAGTAATTGTGAATTTGAAAAGTGTGTTAATTTCATTTAATTTGATATTTTTACTTTTATTATATACAAAAGATAAAAATAAAAAGGTGAGAACAAATAAAACCAAAACAATATATATATATATATATGTATATATATATATATATATATATATATATAAACAATACATTCATTTTTATTTAATATTACAAATATTTGAATTAGTCATCAAGTGACTAATCGAGATAAAATTAACATAATAACAACAAAATAACCATTATTTTGTCTAAAGATTTACTCTTCTGAATCTTAATATCAAATTACATATTCATTGTCATCAAATTCTTAATTTGTTAACAACGTTATTATATTTTTCATATTTTTTAGATTATTTTTTTATCACACATATTTGTTAATTCAAAAAAAGGTAATGAATATTAAAATTAATAAATACATGTACATTAGTTAAATGAGATAAAATAATTAAATAAGAATGACTTAAAACATCTCTACCAATTAATGATAATTAATAAATATTAGTTAAATAAGATAAAAATAATTAAATAAAAAGGACTTAAAACATCTTTACCAAATAATGATAATTGATAAACATATAATACAATATAATTATAGAGTTAAAAAATAAATTGGTGAGATTATGAAGAGCAAAAGTTAGTTGCAAGTTTAAAATAGATAAATAAGATGGTGTAAGAAATAACAAATTTAGTTACAAATTAATAAATAATAAATAAAATAAAGTTAAAGACACTAACAATATAAGAATAGTTGTAAGAGAACTCTTATTAATTTGAAAAAAATAATCTTTTACTGGTGAATCTTCAAATCACTATTAAAAGATTATCAGCTCGTTTAAAATTTCCTTAGTTCAAAATTAATCTCAATGTACATTAAAAATTTCTAACTCGATCCTCCATAAGAACGTAAAATATTAATACTTTTAAACATTTTTTTATCAATCTTAATATTTTTACAAAGATAAATTTTAGTTCTTTAGTAAAATGTTGATTAATCGTAATTTATTAATAATATTTTTCGTTGCGATTTTCTCGTCAAATATAAATTTTTTATTAATTTAATAGTGTGATTGAATATTGTTGATTTGAGATATTTTTGGTGGTTATAAAACATTACAAATTTATTTATTTATGTGTGAATAATTGATTATTCATAATACTTGTCGTTTTTTTGTTTTTTTTAAATTAAAGTCGTCTCTAATTATTTTATATTGCCACCAATTTTTTAATACCACAAAATGCTATGAAAAGAATCTTGAACTTAAGATATTGTATAACGTAAACTTCACATCGAATTAGTTAACAACATGGAAAGTCATAAATCTTACATTGTCGTATAAAAATTATATTTGTTGTTGAGAGACATAATGATAAATACTCTCTGAGAGACGAATAATTAGAAGGTTAGTGATGATTTAAGGGTTAATTTTGTGAAAAGAAAAGGGCTAAAAGAAATTTGTTTGGAGATTATTTAAAAAAAAAACTTATAACAATTTTTCAAAAATTTGTGCTAATATCACGTCAGTTGAGTTGACGTGTCGGCTGACGTGCTATTATATTATCACTTTAAAGTAACATTTAACGCAAATATTAAGGAAATAAAAATAATCGAAGAATAAAACCAATACAATTTTGTTTAAAAACTAAAAGTAAAATTAAAATAATAGGGACCAACGTCACGTTAAGCTTAGAAAAAAAAAAGTAATTCTATATTAATCAATAAAGTAGAATATTAAAAACATATATTAAACTATCAATAAAAAAATTAAGTAACTCGGTTAGTAAAGTGGTTTATTACAAACTTTATATATATATATATAAAGCTATCAATCCTTTCAAAAAAGAAAATCTAATTTATGACCCACCAATTCTACGTTGAGTATAAATACACCGACTTCTATACCAATAATAGTTGACGTTTTCGACTTTATACAATTAAAGTGATATAATTATTAAAGCGCTGAGAAAAAAACGAAGGATAAAAGTTTGAAATTCCAGTAAATGGTGAGGTTATTCTTGTCATTCCGTTAATGACGATGATAGTAAAGGGGAAAGATATAGACAGATAAAGTAACAATTTTTGAATTTAAAGAAAAAGAAAATTAAACTATAACGAAAATTGAAAAAATAACAATAAGATGATTTATCTTTATTAGAGTAGTTGTGTTGGGAGTGCAGTGTATAAATAGTGTAGAGTGTAGGGTGTACGTAGGTATGTAGAGTGTAGAGTATAGAAAGAGAGGGGTTTGGTGAAAAGTAGAGGGTGACGTGTGGGCATACTAAATATTGAAGGCCACGTCAGCAGCAGTGTATAGTATTTTAGCTCGGACAAAAGGGAGCGGCAGCAGCACTTTCCACGCACCCACCTACGAAAGACACTTGTCCCATCTTTCACCACGTATCCCACGACTCTCGGACATTTTCGCGCCAAACATGCCCGTGGGTTCCACGTCGGCGCTATTGGCGGGAAATCGAAGCAACCACTTCTTTCTCACTTCCTCACTCACTCATTCATTCCGTATCCCACATGCTCTCAATTCCTCCTTTTTCCCCACCCCACACACTCTAGTGGTCAAACACCAGCATCATCATCATCTTCATCATCATCCATCCATTCATGCATCTCATTCATTCATCACATCATGTTCATACACCACCATGGCATGCGTCACGTGAACTGAAAAATATCTTACTCAGAATGGGACACCCAATTATGCACCACACACTCCCCATCTCGCATCACGTGATCTTCTAATAGCCTCCTCTTCATGCCATTAAATAGTGCCGAGACATGAACCAACATGATCACACCAACTTATTTATTTACAACACTAATGAATAAGACACTATCCCCGCACGTTCTTTTTTTTTTTTTTTTTTTTTTTTTTTTTAACTTATTTTTTTTTTTTTTTTT
>Ga0099824_1005233_pt1 | contig 18350 bp, 9 predicted proteins | sample SiratrowhiteBW_FD_76837 | JGI IMG/M metagenome (GOLD analysis project Ga0099824, IMG submission 76837) | Root nodule microbial communities of legume samples collected from California, USA - Siratro white BW | ecosystem: Host-associated > Plants > Roots > Nodule | place: USA: California... | reverse complement strand
TTTTTATTTAATATATATATATATATATATATATATATATATATATATATATATATATATATATATATATATATAATAGCTTATGGGTAAGTGTTGGTATTGAAATTTAAAGTTAATGGTTTGAATTCTATCTTTAATATTTTAATAAATCATTTATTTAATATATGACATTATTTCACAGATGCATTAATAACATACCCTGTATTTTAAATAACAACCACTCTTTAAATTATGTTCTAAAAATATATTCAAATAATTATTACATGATTAGGTGTATTAAAAGAAGCCTGAATATGGTTTTCAAAAGCATTTTTAACTAAATTTACATTAATCTAGTAGTATTTGGGAATTTTGTATGACAATTTTACAAAACTATTATTTTGAGAGTAGAAAAGTTTGACGCGAAATTGTTCTTGGAGATTGGAGAATGAGTTAGCATGGGCTAGGGGCTTCGTAACTGTTTAAGTCCCTATTAGTGATTTCAAGATCTGAAGTGTTTCTTTAATGACAGCTGTTACACAAAGAAAATGATTTACAATACAAATGTAGTAATAACTTATGTACATTATTATTATTTTAAACATTTTATTTTCAGCATTTAAATTATCTTTGGGAAGAATTAATCTGAATTACTAACAATCCTGTGAGATATTAAGTTGATATATAAATATAATGTACTTTAGAAAAAATAAAATATGAACTGAGAGGTAGAGTATAGGATAAATATAGAATCTTTTAATAGTTTTTAATTCTATTCATTAAATAAATTATATTCAACCGCCATTTCACACTTACACGTTTCAGCATTTCATATAACCCGATCTCGCTAGTTTTAGTTGTAGTTTATAATTATATGAAAAATCGTCCAATTGTTGTCATGTTGATATTGCATGTTTACTTTCTTTTTTTTTTTTCTAATTTTTTTTAAGAAAAAGCTCGTTGCTAAGGTCATTTCTTCCACGTTTCTCATTTAGAGAGACACGCGTTACTTTCTCTTTTGTTTTTTCTCCTTTGAACCTAAGAATCGATAGGGTATAAGGTGCAGTAGTGATGAAGAAAAGAAGGATAAGAATAAGTTGTTGCAAAATATAGAAAGAGGTCGAAAATGTCAATGAAGGATGTGTAGGGTTGGACTCTGTAAGTCTCCCCAGAAACTCAGCATAGCCCCATATCAAATAGACTTATATTTTGACTGTTCAACTATACATTTTAACATTCTCGTTATATTTAAAAAAAAAAACATTTGAGTGATTTAGAGAATGCTATTTTTTGAAATATTATAAAATAGAAGTGGACTTTTGGTTTTGAGGACCGATTTCGTATTATGAATAAATATAACATTTTAATTAAAAATAATGATTGAAAACGAATTTAAATTGATTTAGTTTTTCGGCATGAAAATTAAATTGACTTAATTAATGTAAGTTTAAAATATTTTGAGTTAAAAATAATTACAATCTTCTAATTTAATCAGTCAAACCATATAGTAAAACAGCAAATATTTAATATATATATATATATATATGTATATATATATATATGTATATATATATATATATATATATATTAAATACAAAGTCATATTTGTAGTAATAAATACAAAGTCGATCCATTTAACCTAGTTTTGTCGCTCAATACTGATAAACTATATAATGAAAAGTGTAAAACCAACTGATCTACTATAAAGGGTCATGCAATAGAAGATAGAAAACCGATTCACTTGAGAGGTTGTATAACAATATTTAAGTTAATAAAAATTGTTAAGAAAAATAAGAATACTGAATCTTCTAAGTATAAAAGGAATTTATCCAAACCGCTAAAGGAAACGTGTAATTTGGAGTAAATTTGGCCACAAATATAGTAAATCTTACAATAAAGATGTAATTTAGGACAAATTTGTCACATAAATATAATAAATACTAAAATAAACATAAAATATAAAATAATTTTATCAAATAAATTATAATACGAGTAACCAAAATTAAAATAATAGTGAATTAGGAGAATAGATAAGGTGAGACAAAGGGACGTGAACATTAATTCTAATAAAAGACTATAAAGCTTAAGAAAGCTTAACAAATAAATAGGATTACTAAAACATACAGAGCCACACTAGATATTGTAGAAAAGTCTATTATAAGAAATTTAATCAAAATTTATTAAAAATTTTATTTTAAAAACATATATTTTAAAAGTAGACAAAATGTGGCAAACATCATTTTCAAAAATTAGAAACAAGACATGTAAAAAGTAAAAAAAAAAAAAAGGATAAATTGGAGGTAAGAATGTAAATAAACCTGAAAATTGTGAAGTAAAAAACGGAAAGTGTGATTTTACACGTTACAAACTGCAATGTACGGAACGGAAGAAGCGTAGGCTGTGAAAGCTTGGGCAGAAAGAGGAGTGACGACGGAAAAGTAAAGAAAGAAAATTAAAGGGAGTGACAGGTGTTGGAAGAAGAGTTTTGCCGTATTCGGCATCATCAATTTATTCAAATTCAAAAGTCTTTTATGACAACACGGACCTTCCATATCACCGTGGCCAGAAGTTATAGCAGCTAATAATAACCCCATTCCAAAATCACCATCATACACGTGGCCTTCATTTCATCGCTTCGCTGCACATGGATGAGATCCCGCAATCGAAAAGGCTGCACCATCATTCCCCGTGTGTGTGCGCCTTAGGCGGGTATTATCCCGGGGCGCAGATGAATGCTACGTGTGAAGGTGTTTTTGTGTGATTTGTGGATGCATAGGATGTAATGATGTGGAAAGAATATGATTCTATTTCTAATGAATATAAGTGTCGGGTGTATGAGGACGCTCAAACTCTCCTCCCGGTGCTTTCGTCTCTAGACTGCAACACAGTATAAAACAAAGAAAAAGAGAAAAAGAGAGAGAAAGTGATGAGAGCGGAGATGAAGGATGAAACTGAAGCTGTGGTGAATAATATTTGTAGCACCGGCAAGTTCTCACAGCTCCTTGCTTCGCAAGATCGTGATTATGTTCTCTCTCCAACTGGGGCTCAGGTTCTCTATCACTCTCATAACTCACTACTACTTTGTCAGAGTTAATTATTCAGAGACTCCTTCGGGTAATACCTGATAATAGTATATTCGTTGTATAAACGAAAAAGAAAATAAATAGTATAGAGTATGCTCCTACGCTGGTTATACTTGTATCGTTTAGTTCAACTTTTCGCTGAGATGGTGGTCACTGCTCAGTTTTCGTCCTTTTCATATTATCTTGATCTTGATATGATTTAACATCTGTGTGCTTTATACATCTTCACAGACTTCCTCACGGCCCTCCAACTTTTGTACTTAGCCGCGGAAAATAGCGAGATTTTCCTTAGAAATTTAACCAAGAAAATATATGATTATGTAAATCCTAGTTTCTTTACTTCTCCTTCTGTTTCCTTTGTTCAAGCTCTTCGCTGTGGCTTCTGGTGGCCAGCGGTTAGTCTTGCAATTTTTTTTTTGAAATTGTTTGTTTAAAAAATTGAAACATGTTTGGTGGGTTGCTGCCGCAGAAGTGGTGGCGAGTGAGCCTAGTGTTTTTGGTCGATGGTTTAGTAACTGCAAAAAAATATTGCTTTTTTTTTTTGTTCACGCTTTATCTGTAAAAATTCTTCATTGTATTTTAAAACGATTGTTGCATCAACCCAAGCATGCTCAGTGAAGACCCACCCAGCATATATGTGTCAGTTGTTTTCTTATAGAGATTTTAAAAGGTAAGATGTTTCTAGATTTATCTATTTGTATGTTATATATCATAACTTAGAACATTTGCAACCCCAAAATTGTAGCTGTCGGAGTGTTAATCATCCTCCACAGAAATCATGTTCTAGGGTTTAAAAACAATTATCAGATTAGTCTTATTTAAAGGATGCAACTTCTCAATTTGTAAAAAAACTAAATCTGGTTAGTTATGATCTCTCTGGTTAGCTGTAAACTTCCATGCAGAATATGTTTACATTTTTTTTTCTTTAAATATGAATCGAGTTGGTAATTCCACTTCCCATGACCTTTCTTATTTGAGAACCATTAACGGGAAGTAAGAACTTGACCCGTCCAAGTCCTTTACACGCCCAAATAAACGGATCAAAACTGTGAGAAGCAAATCTTTTTGTGCTGTGATGTGCTGTCTAATATGGCTTGTCCTCTACTTGCTTTTGAATAGTTCCATAGTGGTCTAGTCCTTTACTCTTTAATTTCATGAAACCATTCCCAACAAACTAAGCTTACGATTCCGCTGAGTTATGGCATCTTTATAAGTAGTAATAGAGAGTGGATTATGTATAAAAAGGGTGTTGTTTATACGAACTGTAAAAAAAAAAAAATTGAAACTCCTCCCTCCCCAAAATATGAAGCGAAAAAAAGAAAAATTTACACAACTCTTCTTTAATTGTAAAGATAAAGACACCGTCAATGGAGCGTTGTAAATACTTATGATTGGGTCCCGCACTATGATTGCTTGAGTAAACAGCTGTTGCTTTACCATAGTCAATTAGTTAAGAAAAGCATTCTTTAAAATTTAAGGTTGACTGTCTTTGAAGTTGTTCAACTAAGAAATCGTGAACTACCTCACACTATCATATACGGAAAAATAATTGCTTCCACCTTTTTTTTCGGTTAACCAAGAAAGGAGCGTTATGTCCCAGCATTTTGTTAAATATATTTAGACACCTGCTGATTGTTCAACCCAGTTTTGGTTATTTTAAGAGTGTGAAAAATAAATTAAACATGAATGGTGATGATATTCTTGTTGGGTGTGGAGTTGTTGGATTATAGATGCAAAGCATTCACGAGCTACACATGCCCAATATTTGTAGTCCCTATCGGTGTGTGATGGAGGACCAAGGGTTGAATCGTAGGACATGTGTCAGCTAAACATTTCCTGTAGCGTTGTCCTAGCTATTACGCTTTGCGTTATACACGTGGCCCATTATCCCCTACAGAAGAAAACACTGGGCCATTGCGCTGGCCCGTCTCTTTCACAATTTCGGATAACACTGGATTCTGTTTCTGTTGTTATGTACCCTTGCTTTTATATCATTATGTACTTGGTACTCCTTTGTCGGTGTTTTATTCACGTTCGTTCAATTTCTTTTGTATCTCTGAATTCTTATCAAGATAAAGGAACCCATTTATGTGTTAATTAAAAAATATATTACTAGAATAAATTAAATGCGAAAATACATTAACATCACACTCATTATATAATAAGAGAAATGCTTTGTTATGCTTTCCCTTGTAATTGATCAAGGAAAACATTCATGTATAGTTGTTTCCCCTGTCCCACATTGTAAATTGACACCTCAGAGACTAGACACATGGTCATCGCTGGAAGGCAGCCGTACGGTGTCCGGCATGGTCTTACACTCTGTTATGCCAGCGACACGTACGAACACATTTCCACGTTATGCCCTTTTTCTTCTTTCTATAGGATTTTCGTGCAAGATTTGTTCTGGTCGTGGCCGGCTGGAGGTGTTAAACTGGAGTTCTCTAAAAGATATTTGATTATAAGAAGTTAGGTTTTTTTATTTACTTGGAAAAGATATTTTTTTTCTGAAAATATATCCCTCTAAAGACATAAGCTTTATTTGGCGACAAATTGGATAACTTTACTCCACTTGGTCTTAGCTTATTTGGACTAGAGACAAAAGTGTTTACATGAACAGGTGGATAATTCATGGGGCTTTATTGGCTTCAAAGGTCAGACTACAAATGTTTAGGTTGAATTGTGTGGAGGATACTTTAGCTAAGATTATCCTTATCGAAACCTGCGCGGTTGAGTATGAGGTAAAGATGGTTGAGATTTTTTGGAATTCTATTTAAGAGAGTCTAGGCCGAAGATTTTCTGACTGAGATGAAGATATCTTGAATGATGCTAAGTTGATAATGGCAGGTGGAAGTTGAGTTAGTTGCCTTGGTTGAGGTTGTGGTCGTGTTGGAAATGTCCTAGTTGGGATACATAATACATCATATGAGGCGACAGTGAAGATGTTATATGTGAGGCTGAGATGAAATTATTTTGGTTTCAAATTCGAGGTTGGTTGAGAACATTTTTCTTCAGGCTTAATTCAAGATGTTTTAGTAAAAAATTAAATTAAAATATTACCATTGAGGCCAAGCTAAAAATTCTCTCATCCAAGTTGAGTTCGAAGATATTTTTGTGGATTTCTGAAAAGAAACAATTTTAAATAATAACTTGTGAGCAACCTTCTTTAGATTAGACCCAGTCCCCTTATTAACTGGACTGCAATCAAACACTAAATGTAGACATATTTTTTGAGTAGCAAGAATTTGACCATTGGTTTGCTGCGTTGGGATTTTTCAAGTCTTATATATTCGTATATTTAAATATTATTATCATAGTAAAATTTTATTATAGTATATTAAAAGAATTATGTATTTATTCATCTCTTATATATATATAAGAGCTTAGATTTACTAGTGTATGTTATATTATTTAAATATTTTCAACGTAAATATAAAATAACAAGTAAGGTGACTTTTTTAACAGAATTGGTTAAGTCCAAAATGTGAAAAATAGTTACTATTGCTCAAGTTCAAGTTGTTGGAAATGGTGCATTATGCAGGTGAAAGTTTCTGATCTTGAAGGGAAAGTAGTGGGTCTATTATTCGCTGCGAATTGGTACCCACCATGCCGGGAATTCACCCGAGTCCTAGTTGGAATCTACGAGGAGTTGAAAAGCCGTTCGCCTCAATTTGAGATCGTGTACGTGTCCTCTGACGAGGACTTGGATGCCTTCAGTAGCTTCTATGGAAACATGCCGTGGCTGGCCATTCCGTTCTCCGATTTAGAAACAAAGAAATCCTTGACCAGAAAGTATGACGTGGAAGGCATTCCATGCTTGATTTTGTTGCAACCTGAGGATAGTAAAGATGAGGCAACGGTTCGTGATGGGGTTGAACTTATTTACCGTTACGGAGTCCAAGCTTACCCGTTCGGTAAGCAGAGGTTGGAGCAGCTGCGAAAGGAGGACAAAGTGAAGCGTGAAAACCAGACCCTCCTTAATTTGCTATCAAACCGTCACAGAGACTATGTTTTGAGCCACACCCACTCTGGACTCAAACAGGTAATAGTCTCTTCCACCAACACCTTTATCTCACTCGCTTCCTTGCATGCATGATACTGTTCTCCACTTTTTATCTACTACTCTATTATCATAAGTTTCAATCTTTTTCTCTCTCACACTTCACTTCACACTCTCACTTTTGTCTATTCAAATATTTCACAATTCAAAGAAATTGTCTCTCAACCATCTTAAATATTTTTTTTATATATATTTTTGTACTTGAACTTCTTAATTGTAATGTTATTAAACCCATCTTTACTTCGATAAATTAAACTTCAATATGATTTAAAAAAGTTGACGAAGAAATTTAAAATAATTATATAACATAATTTAAATTGTTTATTGTATATATATTTAGATTTTTTTACGCCTTTTAATTATTAATATACATTTTTATATAATTTTTTAATCGAGTTTAGTATACGAAAATACTGTAAGCGTCACTTAAAGTCAATCTAGCTGAAGCCTCTAGCAACAGATATTATAAAGATACGTATTTTGAAAAAAAAATTATATAAATTTACAAGACTGAATTTTTTTTTCAATATTAATCTTCAGCCAAGACTCTAAAATTAATTATTTAAAATTTTAATTATATCGTATTTTTTTGGGATTGTCTGTCATATTTAGTAAAAATAGATTAAATAATTTAATTTGCAGTTGTTATCTACAATCAACTATCTTGAACTGCATATCAATGATTATTTTATCTGATGTTTACATGTGATAAAGTAGGTAACTTCATTTTTAATACATCTCTTAAAAAGCATTACACATCTTGTTTCCTTCTTTATTGTATCTGTAGTTATAGAAAAAAAGTTGTAGAATCCATTAATAGGAATAGAGTTTGTGTTGCACGTGCACGCAGTTTTGTTATCATGCAGAGAATCCTGTTCCGCGTGACGGGTGTTGGTCCTGTGCACAGGTACCTGTGGCTTCTCTAGTGGGAAAAACAATTGCACTCTACTTCTCCGCCGAATGGTGCGTGCCATGCGCCAAGTTCACTCCCAAACTGATCTCCGTTTACGAGAAGATTAAGCATGAGCTAGCCGAGAAGGGAGAGGAAGACTTCGAAGTGGTGCTGGTATCAAGCGACCGTGACAAAGCATCCTTTGACTCCTACTACAGCAGCATGCCCTGGTTAGCCTTGCCTTTCGGTGACCCCGAGACCAAGAACCTCGTACGACACTTCAACGTGCAAGGGATTCCTTGGTTGGTGATCATAGGCCCTGATGGCAAAACGATAACAGTGCATGGTAGGAGCTTGATAAACTTGTACCAAGAGAACGCTTACCCTTTCACGAACGCCAAAGTGGAGGAGCTGGAAAAACAGCTTGAGGAAGAGGCGAAGGATCTTCCAGCATTGGTATATCATGAAGGGCATAGGCATGACCTGAATTTGGTGTCAGATGGGAACGGTGGAGGACCCTTTATCTGCTGTGTGTGCGATGAACAGGGGTCTAGCTGGGCCTACCAGTGTCTCCAATGTGGTTACGAAGTGCACCCCAAATGCGTCAGAACTGTGGAACGTGACAACAGTTTGTTAACAACTGATTAACTTGCTGTTTCAATGAGTTCAATGTTCTGTGTTTGCGGCCAAGAGGACGAAAACTTGAGCTGGCTATATATATATATATATATATATATATATATATATATATCCTAATCCGTAGCAGGGTAGGGACAAGAATAATGTTCTTTAGAATTAGTTAGATTCGATTATATAGCTCTATGGGTGCTTTTCTCTTTGATGGGAATACTTGTGACTGAAAGAAAGTGACAATATTGAAAAAAAGAGAAAGGAGATACTACCATCGATATATAATGAGTGGGAACGAACGTGATCTGAATTTAGGTTTGAAGTTTCATTTTCTGTCGGAAAAACAGTCATTCCTTGTTCTTAAATGATTAAGACCTTTATGAAATTGAGGAATCAAATATTTCTTCTCCATATCATTAGGAAAAGGTTTTGTTACGTTACGTCTTCGATATTTTCATAACCAAAATAACAATTTATATTCATGTAATAATAGATGATTAGAAGATAAACGAAATTAATTTTATTTAATTATATTGAGAGAGAATATTATTTGATAATTATTTATTTTTAATTTATTAATGAATAAATACATGTACTTTCAATTGTTTCCACAGTAAGAATGATAACTGATGGACGGACTCATTGCCTCATCTAAAAAATATTCACAAATACATTTTTTTATTTTTGTAAATATTTTGATGAGATTATTCAAAGATAATTTCTAAAATATAAACTACAACAAATTTTAATATTAAAATACAACTCAAAATAAATTTATATACAATAAAAATAAAATTAATCTTTCTCAAAATTAAATTCAAATAAATTGTGCTAAAAAATATAAATTAAATAAAATTTATCTCTTTTTAAATTTACAACTTTAAATAAAATGTAAATTTATAAGATAAAATAAAATTCTAAACATATAATTAATATTATTTTGATCATTTCTATTAAACCATAAAAATAAAAGTTACTGACAACTATCTATAAATTTAAGTATCACGATATTTATTTTCATCTTTTATAAACATATAAATACAATATTTGTATCTATTACCTCATGTATCAAAGATACTTATTTAATATTTATTAGGAATTTTACCTGCAAATATTCTGACGTCAACATTTGTTTGTCTACCCTACCCTTGAGGCAAGTTCTAAAGATTTAGAACTTGAGTCTAAAGCTTTTTATTAAAAAGATAAAATTCATCAAGAAGTTGTGTCTACCTCTCTTTGTCGTCATCATCTATTAAATTGGAATAAATTTTTTAATATTAAACAAGATGTAAGTGGGTAGTAAGATAATATTGTAATTATTTCTGAGAATTTTTTAAAAAGTAATTTTATCCATGTTTGTTTATATTATAATTTAAAAAGAAACAAAAAAAATATGAAATAGGTTTAAATGAATTCCATTTTTTTTCTTCTTACATTTTAATTAAAAAAAAATATATTTTAAATTCATATTTTATTTCATCCCGCTCGATTCTATGTTATTCCAATAATTCAAACATTGCCTTACTCAAACATAATTCTATTTTTTATTTTCAGTAATGCTTAATTGAAAGTAACCCTTCTTTTTCTTCTTATGGACTTAGGCCCAACCCAAGTAACACGTCGTCGTTTCAACTTTTCCGTCACAGTTTTTATCCCACCCTTCAACGAAAAAGGGAACAATATTGTTAATCGAATAGAAATGCTATCGTTTCACTCATGTGGATGTTGCCGCGTTTCAACATTCACAGCGTTCCATTTCCAATTCCGAACCTTACCTTCTTCTTCACTCTTTCTCTATGCTACGAGCTATAAATTTCGTTCTACCATAGCGAGCGCTGGCTCTGGTTTCTCCGGCGACTCAGACTCCGATGGAGAGAGAAAATTGAACTTCTCCGGTGTGCGGTTGGAGGAGGCTGTCGATAGCAGAATAGGATCTACAAAACTAAGACTCGATAATTGGATCTCTTCCCGCATCAACGGCATTAGTAGAGCACGAGTTCAATCAAGTATCAAATCGGGACTCGTTCATGTAAACGGTCGTGTCGTTGATAAGGTAATCTCAGAGCCGCGTTCATGCACTACATTCTGAACCTGTTGTTACGTTCGTTTGTACAGTACTAAGAAAAACTGCAATTACCTGTAGATGACTGTGTGCGAGTGTTAATTTGAATTTGACAATTTGTGCACCGATATAAATCTGCATATTTCAGTTGTGGAAGATATCCTGTTTATGCGTGGTTTATACATGAATACAAAATGCAGTGCTTAAATTTTAGAAAATATTCTATTTGCCAGTTTTTGGATATTGGAGGCGCTTCCTTTCGATAATGATAGCCTAGTTGAAATTGAAACTTAATCTGTAATGCTGGTTTTCTTTGCTGCGATCAGAAGGAATCACCATTACTCAGGACTAGGCTATACTGCAATCCCCTCTTTAGGAGAAAGAGCCGTCCGTGAATCCATACCTGCACCAGTAGAAACTTTAATGTCCATCCTTGTACCTATTTACACTTGTATACCTATATTCACACTCATTACGAGACTGTTGTAAGTTAAATGAAATATATTTTCCTTTTAATGTACTCTATTTTTGACAAACTAATAAAATAGAATTGCTATTTTAATAATAATATTAGCTAACATCATGCTGGATTGAAGCATGAATGACTACTTCTGAAACTAGATGAAGACGAGGCCATAAGAACATTCGGCGACATAATTACGGCAATAGGATATAGTGTTTTGAAATGAGAAGTGTACAATCTCTCAGGATTGTGATCAGTCATCTACTTATTTATATTATTGCGTAAGCATAGAGTTTTTTTTTTTCTCTTAATATGTGAGACTTTTGGTGAAGAGTTCTCAAGTGAGTTTTCACCAAAAGTTCTACATTGAGTAATATGGAGAAGGAAAAAGTAGGAAACTACTATAAAAATTAAGAATTGATTTGAGTATTGTCACCACAACTCAATAAGTCTCTTGAATGTGTAGGGGATTTGGATAGTTGTGTGTCACAAGAGAGTTTGCAATTTTGTCCTTGATGTTTGCAATTTTATACTTGTAAAAGTTGTATGAGAAGGTTTGCAATTTTATCCGTATAAAATTTGCATGAGAGTGCATTTTTATCCTTGTAAAAGTTGTATGAGAAGGTTTGCAATTTTATCCGGACAAAAATTATGTCGAGTATTCGTGGATCTAGGACTTAAGATGCAAACCCATGTTAAATTTATTGTGTGCTATTATTTGTCTTCCGCTAGAAGAGATTATTTCTCATTGTGTGATTCTGAACAATCCTCTGAATCCAAATTTGTTTACCATCTTCATTAAGCTGTTGGATCAAATATTCAGAGTCTAACAACAGCTTTTTCCGACTCTGTGGACAAAAGGATTGATATGTTTCATATGACAATCAAAATGAAAAAGTGATGTATTGATTCCAAGATGAGTAATATGCTTTGGTGAGTTGCGGGGATTTCAATTCTTGATTAATCATAATTTCTTTTTCGTTTGAAATAATTGGATTCCTTTATTCCCTTCATAGCTTTAAACATTGTCCTGTCTTCCACTTTTAATTGTTTTGAGCTACAAAGATAAGTGACATCTTTTAATTGATGATGTTTGAGCAGTCTTCTTTCAACGTCAAACCTGGGGATCAGATCAAATGCACAATCGCAGAGTTGCAGAAGTTGAGGGCTGTGCCAGAAAATATACCTTTGGATATAGTTTATGAAGATGAGCATGTTCTAGTCATAAATAAACCTGCACACATGGTAATTCCGAACCTGACTCGTAAGATTTGTGAAGTTATCTATCTTTTTAACTCCAATTCTAATCATCTAAGGAATATTCACAACGCATTATTATTATCAGCTAATACCGAAATTGCCAATTTCATTATCTGGTCTACTACCTAGGTTGTGCATCCAGCTCCTGGAAATACTTCGGGGACTCTTGTCAATGGCATTCTTCACCATTGCAATCTTCCAAATGTTGAATTTTCTAAAGAGGAAGGTCTTTCAGATTCAGAAGACTGTGATGATGAGGTCAATAGCTATGGCTCCCTGGCAAGTTCTTGTGAAGGATCACATTCTAGACTGTCTATGTCTTCAATTCGCCCAGGGATTGTACACAGATTGGACAAAGGCACAAGTGGGTTACTCGTTGTTGCAAAGGTTTCTTCGACTTTCTCAAAACCTTGCATCAGCACCCAATTTTAGTAAAGCAAGGAAGTTCTTGTTTATTCTTTGAAAGATTGACATTTGGTTTTGTTCCTGCTATTCGTATTCTTTGATATCAGGATGAGCATTCACATATGAAATTATCAGAGCAATTTAAGCAACGCACCATCCAGAGGATTTATGTTAGTCTTACTGCTGGGGTACCCAGTCCGCTGTCTGGGCGAGTTGAGGTTCCAGTTGGCCGTGATCTTAATAACCGGTTGCGTATGACTGCTGTGCTTGGACCAGTTAATTCTAGAAATGCCCGTCATGCTGCTAGTAGGTGATTTATGGTCCTTTTACACTTCATTTATATTTGGTTATTTGCCAAGTAATGTGAACTATATTAGTTGCTTCTGATCATATTTGACTATTGTGAAATTTGGAACATATCAATTAAAATATTCACATAAAATACTTCACATATTCACATGACATGAACTTCAAATTTTTATTATTCAATCGACGCGAGCTTGCCAATTATTTTAACTTATGGGACTGGCAATTGTCATCTAGAAGATATTTGATCCATGGGTTTTCCATTAAAAATCGATCAAAACTAAAATAATTGAATATTTCACTTTGTGTGATTCATTAAGTGGCAAGACGCCCATGAGGACAGGTAGATTTGAGGTTTTATAGCAAGCGCTACGCCAGGAGCATGTTTTCATCTAAAAGTTTATTATTTACCATATGTCAGGTACAAAGTAATTGAGATACTTGCTGGGGGAAGTTGTTCATTGGTTGAGTGGAAGTTGGAAACTGGACGCACTCATCAGGTAATTAATGACGCATAACTCCGGAGAAATGATGCTTGGGTAAATTACATTTTTTTTTCCTGATGAGCTCGTATATTAAACACTAGTTTACCTAGTTTGATCCCATATGTTTGCCCAAACAACTTTCAGTCAACTTTTATTAGTTAACCATCTTAAGATGTTGAGACACTACATGCTATCATCTAAAACACATGAATCTTCCCCATGGGAATTTGTCTTTTAAACCGGGGAAAACAAAAAAAGAGTTTGTTTTGTGAGTAAACTGGACTGAAGATATTTAAGATTCTAATATTAGTTTATACTGTAATTGTTGATTTGGAATTGTAATTTCTTTTTGGATGGCCGTATATCAGTTTCCCATAGTCTTAATAGAAGGTTTGCAAAATTCCTTGTGAAATGGCAGTTTGGGAGATCAGAGAGCTGGCACCACTGGCTCTTTCACATGTTTGCATATTTTTCTGGTGTAACTTTAAGTAGAGCTTAGCGGTCCTTTCTTTCTATAACAAAAATATTTCCGTTAGGAAATTAACTTCTATTGAGCTAAACTGGAGTTGGAAAAAAGCAATACACTTCACTTAGAGTCTAAGGGGAATTTTACTTTTAACTGGATCTGAAAAAAAGTGTCAAACATGTTGCCACAGAATTCATTGAAAACTGGAAGTTGATTTGAATGTTCCAATTGAAATCCAAATGCTGCACCCTATATTTTTACAAAATTTTAAATGAATGATAGATACCAATGTTTTTTAAGAAAAATATCTCATCGCATTTAATTTTTTGAAGAATATTATTCCACTAGAACTTGTTAATAATTTACCTCCCAAAACAATCGATATTTACTGTTGTAGATCCGTGCTCATGCTAAGTATTTGGGAGTTCCTTTACTCGGTGATGAGGTGTATGGAGGGACAAAGAGCATGGTCTTGTCGTTGCTAAGGCCCCGAACTCCCATCAGTTTGCATGGCAAAATTGTAGAAATGGTTTCTAGGCTAGATAGGCCTTGCCTTCATGCTTTGACACTCGGGTGAGAAAATAAAAGCCTATTAACTTGTTAAACCCTGCTTCTTATCTCTTTTCATAACTAACTTCTTAATGTTTTGCTGTCATTCCTTTGTTTTTGTAGGTTTCAGCATCCCCATACAGGGGAGCAGGTGCACTTTTCATGTGACCCCCCTGTAGATTTCGATGAGATTTTGAGCCAGCTTCGTAGAATTGGTAGTGAGAGTGTTTCTTTCTCGAAGCGTTCAAATTTATGACGTGGGCACTGCATTCATATTTTGTAAGCAGCTTCGACTTGTCAAATTACTTCGCAATACCTTTTTTCGTATCTGTAGACTATTATTAGATAAAAGTCTAGTCTGTGCATCATTCTACTTTTACATAATACTAATAGTTCTTTTATCATTCTTCGATCTTTATTTATTATTTGAATTTTCATTTTTTTAAGTTGTTCAAAAATAATAAAATAAGTAAGAGAGACTGAAAAACAACAAAGTGAAATTATCTATTTAAATGAACTACGCCACAAGAACTTATAGAGCTTATGCATAAATTAATTGGTATATGAACTTTCTCGTATAGTTTTTCTAAATTTTAACTTATAGAAGAAATCATCTCATTTTTTTTCCTTTTATTTTCCTATTTAGAAAGTCCTTGTGAAAAAACATAAGTCATTTCGCTGGGTGATGTCGGCTACCTGAATCAAACATTTGACATTGTTTAAAACCAAATATTATTTAGCAAGAGATCTCCTTTGGCAATTTCCTCCCATGTCATCTTTTACTCAAGCAGTGCTATGCTAACCTTTTCATGTATATATAATCATTTTGTATCTTGCCTTTTTAATATGACTACACATTCATCTTAGAATTTCAGTTATAATACTAACCTTTTTCTCATATTTATTTCTTTACGGTTAGTTTGATGGTTAAGATATGTCACATAGTTATATTCTATTTTATTATAATCAATTGTTTACTGTATCGATGTCATATTGTTTATCCTATTTTATTGGTGTAGTGTATTTTTTGTTTTGAGAGCAATAGAATAGGATAATTGATCTCCCCTCATACTCTCGTAATACTCCATCTTAATTAAATTAATTATTCTCCTTATCGTCACCATTGTCACTTCTCTCATTATTGTTATTATCACTTCCATTCTCCTTATTCCTATCATTATTATTGTCATCAGCATCCTCATATATATTTTAAGTACCATCACATTATTATTATCATTTTCACTCACATTATTGTTTCGACTATCTTCCTATAACCTTCAGTGCAATGTTACTATCGCTATTTACGTGGGCACATCGTGGTGAGAGAGCTATATCAATCTTGGAACCAATGAACATTTGTAGTTACTTTTAAGCTAAGAGGTTGTGCAATTACCTAATTTATATCAAATAATAAATTTATTTTTATTTAATAAAGCATAAAACAATCTAATCCAAAAGTGAACTAAAAAATAGTTATAAAAGAACATTTTTTTTTCTCTATATAATAACATAAATAAGACAACTTGGGAAACTGCATACCTTTTCTTTTTCTAAAGATGGCTACAAATGCTCAATGACTGGACACTATCAAATTTGTTTAAAAATCATTCTTCTATAATTATATCCATTTTTTTTTTAAGTTTTCTAAATTGTACTATTCTAGTAAAATTTAAAGATGAACACATCGTTCTTGTATGTGCTTTTACTGGTAAATAAAGGTGTGTCTTTTCATTGGTGAAGAAAATACGTGTATTAAAAAAATTATATTTTGATACCATTATTCATAAATTACATTTATTTAATACTCATTTTATTAATTTATTTTAGTTTATATTTTACTGTATACAAAGTATGAGCACCCTAAGTGTAAAATGGTGATAATGCATATAAAATATGTTTTATATTGTCTTAAGTTAATACATAATATTAATGTAAATTTGAAATATTTAGTTTGTTGACCTTTTTTAATTAAAAGTTAAAATGAAAAACCTAGTTTAAAAAAATTATTTTTTTTATTATATTTTGGTTGAAGGTTATATTCATTTTAGCAGATCACGGGGGACGTTATTTACTTGTCACTGCTACTATTCTTCGACCTCCATAACTGGTAAGAGAATTCAAGGGTCAGCTATCGTTATTCTTAAACGAAATATTGACGGAGTTAGTTAATTTTTAAGGTAATATGCATATGTGAAGAGAATTTACAAATTTTGAATCACTATTTTTGAGTGTCATATAGGATTTGTTAGAAAGAGTGTATTTAAAACGTTATCAGAAGTCTTTTGTCACGGATCTAGAGAATTTTATTTTTAATCAATAATTGTCAATATCAGCTTTGAGTGCTCAAAGGAATCCAACGTGTATTTTTCAATTTTGCAGTTTATTTAGTTATTATTAAATTGATTAGGTAATAATTAAGCATTGTTTTCAATTTTAATATTAATTCTAGTCATTTATTAAGGTCATATTTGAAGGGGTTCCGATAAAATTTATTTAATTTATCCTTGAACAAGTATTTGTTTGAAAAAGAAAAAAAACACATACATAAAAAATCAGTAAAAATAAAAGAATTGTTAACAAGTTTAACTGTATATAACTTACGAAAAATATTTCAATATAAGTAAAACTGCTTTAACCATTTGATTGTTAAAATTAATAGATAGTTGTTTGCGTAATAAACACTTGTATACGGAAAGACTTTAAGTTATTCACCCAAATAGAATGTTTGTTAGTAAGAGTATCTTGCGTTTTTTCTTTTTTTTTTTTTCTAAGGAGCTTCTTGATTTTCAAAAATCAAATCTTTGAAGATTGGAAAAATATTATATGACACGTTCACTTCAATTTAAGAAAGTTTTTTGCATAACTCTTGAGAGTAAAATTACTAATTATCATGGAATGCAAAACAAATTCTTAAATAAAATTTATTTGGAATATAAGTAAAAATTAAAAAAAATACATAAAGTTATGCTTCATAAAGCTTCTTGAAATTGTTTAGCACTAGAATAACACTTGAGTATAAGTTTCTTAAAAATGAAAATGATGTGATAACGTAAGGATGAAAAAAAACTATTAGAGAAACTAAGAAAAAATAGGTTAAGAAACTTTTGTAAGGAATCTATGTCCTAAGAAAATGAATTTGTACAATTTTCAATTAGAGATGCTAACCAGCCAAGATTATCCCTGTTTTCAAAGTAAAAATAAGTACAAAATTTATGTTTCATCTCTTTGTCAAGAAATAGGCATACATATACCTACATTTAAACTCTATCCAAATATTTATTAAATCATTTTTTTCAAAATCTAAAATTAAAAAAACATTATATTATAAAAAAACTAATGTGAAAATAACACATTTTATAATACTAAGTATCACTAAAAAAACTTATAATTATATAAATTTTAAAATATACTATTAAATCAATTAAAAACACATAAAGTCAGAAATAGAGTAGATAGTACATATTCACTATTGTCCGTCTGTCCAGATTAAAAATGCATACTGATCCTTCTCCGTCTGTCCAAAATAAAAATACTCATTTATTTGTGGTGCTTATTTCCAATATTATCCCTTAATGTTTGATATCCTTGTCCCTAGCCTTTTTTTTTTTTTTTTTTTTTTTTTTTTTTTAAAAATCGGGAAAAAAATTCTTCCCCTCCTTTTTTTTTTCCACTCCCAAAAAAACAAAAATACTTTTTTTTTTAATTTTCTA
>Ga0099824_1005232_pt1 | contig 18351 bp, 11 predicted proteins | sample SiratrowhiteBW_FD_76837 | JGI IMG/M metagenome (GOLD analysis project Ga0099824, IMG submission 76837) | Root nodule microbial communities of legume samples collected from California, USA - Siratro white BW | ecosystem: Host-associated > Plants > Roots > Nodule | place: USA: California... | reverse complement strand
TATTAAAAAAAAATATATAAATTTTTTTTTGATTATATTATTTTTTTTTTTTTTTTTTTTTTTTTTTTTTTTTTTTTTTTTTTTTTTTTTTTTTTTTTTTTTTTTTTTTTTAATTTATTTTACTTGCCTTTCTCTCCATCTAACGCATATAATGTATAAATTATTTGAAATTTAAAATATATGTAAGAATATAATTAATAAAAATAATAAATATAATTTTGAACGTTACAAATTAAAGTAAAAAATCTTCAAAAATAATTAATGGGGACGTATGATGTTCATTTCATTTATGTTATATAATTAATGGTTGAAAAATAAATAAATGTATACTTAATACATTTCTAATACCATTCAATAAAGATATATGTTAGATGATGTTGAAGTGTTTGATAAAATGAATGATACGTTTATCACCATTAATAACTGTTTCTTAACAATATTTTAGGAATACAATTGCTATTATTAATGTGATTGCTATTATTAATGTGGATTAGTATATCTATCAATATTCTTGTTGGCAATGTTTATAAGAGTTATTATATGAGGTAAGGTATCTTTGTTACAAGTAGATAAACTTAAACTATAATACCTTATTATTAAATATATTGATATCTTATAAAATTTACCATTTTAGGTTTTAAATAATATTCTAAATCATAAAAATAATAATAAAAATCTTAGAAACATATTTGTTTGAACAATTAAATAAAATAGAAGTATCTACGTTATAAAATCCTTTATATTAAAATAAAAATTGTAAAAAGATACTAAAAATATTGTGATCAAGGGGAATTCATATAAAGTAAATAAAAAATTTATAAAATGACTCATTCAAAATTATAGAATTACGTAAATGAAATGGTTTAAATTTTTAATTTATGTTTTGTGTGTTTTATTTTATCGTGTCACTTTTAACATATTTTTATATAACTTTTATATTTTACATTAAATTATAGTTGTCAACATAACCCTACACAACTTGAATCAACGTGGGCTCCATTTAACTCCGACGTAGACCCCATAAACCTTTACTTGACCTAGACCCAACTTGATTTGGACTCAATCCGACCAACTTATCTGAGTTAAGTTTGACCCAACCTTATCCATCTTAACTTAGGTCGATTTAGACCAATCCGATCTCTTATTGACTTGACCTGCCCAACTTGGTCAACATGGTTCCAACCCAACTTGTTCTAATATGAGCCACTTTAACCTAATTTGACTTCCGAAACTAAATTTTGTTTAACTTGAACTCAATTTGACCTAACTCATCTTAATCCGTGCTCGCCCTAACTCAATTCGGCTTGGATTATGTTTAACTCAGCTTGACCTAAACCTGATTTATCCCAACTTGACTTAAACTTAACTTGTCATTAACTCACTTTAATACTTAACTCAACTTGAATTAAGTTTAAAGTTGAGTTTAGTTTAGTTTTAGATTGAATAAATATTTTTCGTGTATATAAATATTTTTTTAAGGTTTTTCTTTATTTATTTTTAATTGTTAAATAAGCGTTTTAAAAATAGTCTATATATTAATTTTATCCTATTAGACTTTTATTGGCATTTTAGCGTTATGATTTATTTGTTATGTGAATTTTTTTTAGCCTAATAAACATTTTTTATTGGCATTTTAGCCTTATGATTTTTTTTTATGTGAATTTTTTTTGTCCTAATAAACATTTTTTTCCCTACTCATATGGATCGAAATAAATCGACACATCTAACTCTAATAAGAAATTTTATAAGATCCATAGTCTCATTCATATTTTATTTGATTATATATATATATTTATGATTTAGTGTCTTAGATTTAATGTATAATTCTTATAAAGTGGAAGTCTTAAACTTAATAATAATATGTATGACTATTTGAACTTTAGAAAATTGCAACATATGGATTAAATTACTATGCTGGTTTTAAAAAAATGTTAATTAAATGTTTATTTTATCTTTAATATAAGACGTTTTTGAAATAACTATATAAAATAACAAATGTAACTAATTCAATTGTATTTTTAAAAATATTATTAATATACATATTATTATTAAAATTTAAAATTATTTTCTCACTATTCATTAATGTAAACATAAATACTTATAATACTTGATAAATAATAAAAAATAAATTTAAAATTTTATACAAATTATAAAATATATTTAAAAAGCACTGAAAAATATTTGGTTAGACAAAGTCATGCGATAACATTATATTATTGTCTACTGTTACAATATATTATTATACTATTATTCGTTAAAAGGTAACTTATTGTTTTGATTCATGAAAGTAAATAATTTATTAATTAATGTAATTGCAATAGATAATGAGAGTATAAACGGTGTGAGAACATTTGGTAATTATTAAAAACGATATATTATTTAAATTAAAATTCAATTGTAAATACTACTTTTGAGTACCAAAATTACCACTGTCATTCTCATCTCTATTATTTTTACCTTTATTTTCGTAATCACATATAGTTAATGGTAATATCAATAGGAGCTATATAAAAGTAACAATAATAATAGAAAACATTTATGGTGGCCATTAATGCCTTTTTAACCAAAAGGGAAAAGGAAAAAAATGTATGGTAATTGAGCTTCACCTCATCATGTTCATCGAATATAATGTTTTTGTTATTGATTTAAAGATACTACTGTCACAAGTTTTCTCCTAAAATGAGTCTTACATTATGTAGTTTTAACTATTTTAAATTATCTACTTCAAAATTTTACATTCTTTCAGTAATAAATATATGTGTGAAGGTAATTGACTCAATAGTTTCGTTGTTATCATTGTTATCCACCTCAAATTTTACATTCCATGATCAAATGCGATACTTATTAAAGGGAAATGTATATAATTAGAATAAACAATATTCTTTATAAGAAAAAACACTTTTAATTTGGAATTACGTAATTGTGTACTCTTCCATTCTCTTCATTTTTTTGTGTTGTTATTATTGTTTTTGTGGTGTCTTGCTGTTAAAAAAATAAATAAATTGTTTTTGTGGTCCTCGTTCACTAAAATACTATGTATGAGTTGTTTTCAGTAAATAACGTAATCATACTTGTGTTGTGTTATTTGTAAATTAGCATAACAAAAGCATGATTTCGTTGCGTTATTTATAAAATAATTAAATCGTGTATACTTCACCGTACCCATGGCCAAGTAATTATGGGGTGGGTTTCAAAACCATAACTATTTGTTTCCGAAAATGGGAGAATGGGCATGAAAATGCAACTTACGGAAAAAGAGTGAGAAAGAAGTTACATATTTCCGTATAAAAATAAAAGAGAAATAAAAAATATGACTAATTATATTTTAAGTCATAGATTATATTATTAATACTTTATTAATTTTTTTGGGTATCACATTTTTAAATATTTTTTTTTGTTTTTATTTGATTGTTATTTTTAAACTTGAGAATAACGTTAGTTACTCTGTTATTTAACTGTTATCAGTAATCTTACATTTGACTTAATCTTTAATTACATATATGTTTATTTTTTATGTAAATAAAAAAATTAAAATAAATATTTAATAAATATTTTATTAAATTAACAAATTTATTGTAATTTTATTTTTTTCGAATAAAAATTAAATTAAATAATCGGTTGTATTTATTAATATTTTTATTTTTATTATAATATAAATTATTTTTAATATAATATTGAAATAATAAATAAAATAAATTAATTAGTAATAAATAATTTTATTTCACTTCTCATTTTTTTTTTCTTTTCTTTCTTTATTGACCTTTCATTTTCGTCACTCAAGAACAAAAAGCTAAGTGGAAGGCTGAGATTGCATTTGATTTTATAGTACTCTAGTATTAATTAATAGGGGGTTTGAAGAAGATTTTGAACCCAATAATTAATGCGATTTCAAAATGGAGTTAAAGCATGGGTTATGATGTTTATACTATCAATTAAGTTGAAACTTACAAATAAAAAACGTAAAAAAAATGATTTTTTTAATAATCAATATAAAACGTTTTTACCTTTCACGTAGTTTGAATTGATAATGCCCTGGTTATATAACGGATGTAAAAAGAATAAGTCTAATTTGTATTATATATATAATTAATTATTTTATTTCATTATTTTTAAGTTAATTTTAAAAAAATCATTATTAATTTCCAAGCTCTCAAATAGGTTTCATCCTTTTTATAAAAGCATAACGCGTCTTTATATTAAATTGATGAAAATACTAATGTAGCAAATGTGTGGATCATATCTCTCACAAAAATCATGTAACACGTCATTAACATATTAACAATATATATAACGTCTTTTAATATTTTTTTTATTAAATCATTGTTTTTTCAAAACTCACCATTAAATTGAAAGTCCTTCTCATATACTATATATTTACAAAAAAGTGTATCAAAATAAAATTATTTTATTATTGGTTATATAATCAAAATCAATCTAATATTGAGTTTTCAATCATTTAATTATTTTATGATTACTATTCAACATAAATAATTGTTTATGGTGAAAAATTATCAGTTAACATTTCAGTCAACAAAATTTATTTTTTTATTTAAAGTTATGAATGATATTATATTTAATAAAAATTATACTGGTAATATCTTATCTCTATGTATAAGTTCTCAATTTTTTTTTCCTAATACGGTACCATTAACTAAAGTTCATTAAAAAGTGTAAATTAAATTTCGTCATTTTTCAATTATATGGATGACTTTTATTTTTTTCTTACATGGACATAATCCACAGTGTTTTGAGGTTTAGGCTCAAATTAATATGGTTCAATAGAGAGAGAAGTAAAGGTTTAGGATGCCTAATTCACACACGATGATTTATTTAGATATTATTCATGCCTTCAAATAGTATAGTAAATGATGAAAAAACATGCATTGAAATTTCAGGTTAGGTAGGAAGATGAGGAGCGACAATTATTTGATGTTTTAACTGTAGAAGGACCGTTGGTTTGGAAATTGCCATAGAATGTAGCACAACCGAGTGAATCAATGAACACCTTTACAATTTTGTTCCTTTTCTAGATTCATTTTGTCTAGTCAAAAGCACGATTCTTGACTATGATTTAACCACAATTATTATGATCATAATAATATCTTTTATCAATGTACAGACATAACTTGGAATTGGGAACCACGTGATGCCATTAAGACAAAACCCCCGACCAAGTGATTAATTAAACAAAATCTTCAATTTCGAGAGAGAAAGAGAAAGAGAAAGAAAGAGAGAGAGAGCTTTGAACATTTCACCTCAGTCAAAATATCATATCACAGTAATTAAAAAATTAAAAATTGAAGTACTACTAAACTCATAATCCATTATTTTCTTCTTGTTTTTGGTGGTGCTTGTTCATTAGTGTAGCAGCTAACACAGTGGGGATCTATGAGGGATCCCTTTTCTTCTACTCATGCTTGTGGCCATATCTTCATCCGAAACCTTGTTATTGCTATTAGCCATGAATTTTGCACACACAGTGCTCCATCCACTCCTCCTCTTCCTAACAATCTCTGTGCAAGACATGCTCATGTTGTTCTCAGACCCTGATGACCCTGAACATGAACTCATTGGCTCATCACAATCCACAACCGTTGAACGAGTCATCTCTTCATCCCCCATCTCTTGTGGGATCAGAAAGTCAGGACTCAGTTGTAGGGAGTTGCATGTCCTCAAGTATGGAGACAGATCCTTATAGCGTTTCAGCACAAAATCAACCTTCATATCCACACACACAGAAAACATTATTCAAAATTCAAGAACCAAACTTTATATTATGGAAGTTCAATTTCAATTCACTGGTATCTTGGAATCATTGTACATGAATAAATAGACAAGTGGGGTATGTTTTGATGCTATATTGGACAGAAAACTATCAGTTTCTATACAATAACCTACATAACCAGGCAAACACAACTGAATTTTGTTTGTTTAGTATAAATTTGAAGTATATGTGTGTATCTATGTATGTACCTTGCATCCAAGAGAGCAATGGATGAAAGGCTCTTGGAGACTTCTATCACAGGAGGTGCAGTAGTTTCCTGACCCTTTGAATTGCCGGTTTTGAGGTCTCTTCTTGATGAACACCACCTTGGCACTGTTGATGGTATACGCCTAACAATAGAATTCAAACCCTTTTGAATCAGCAAATTGATTAACCATATAAAATTGAATTTCACTTGTGGTATAAAAGCTGAATTGGAATCCAATGTGTTACTGTTTATTTATTTAGCTTTATGTATGTATGTGTGTGTACCTGAACGTTGGAGCAGTCTATGAGTTTCTGAAGATCTTCCAGTCTAACAACATCATGGTAAACGTAACGGCGAATCTGAAGAAGCCTGTGGAAGCGATGAGATGGCAAGCAGTGAGGACAAATACTGGTGCAACAATCTAAGCAGCAGACATTCTTCTCATTCTTTTTAGCGTTCTCATGGTAAGAGCACCCCACAAAGAACTTTTGCGTGTAAAGAGCTTCCAACCATGCAGGCTTTTGGTATCCCTACAATAATCAATCATCACCAAAACAAAGCTCATAAATCATCACTACAACCAAAAGGGTCATGCATAATCATCATCAACAAGAATATAAACAGAAAAGAGAGCAAAATCAAGGGAATTCAATTGACCATGATCATGGAAATTAAGTCTTGCAAGAGAGCCTCTTGAAATTCTCCTTGAGCTGTGATCAAGTTATAGCGAGTAGTAACTAAGGAGAGAAACAGAGAGAGAGAGAAGATGAGGGAGATAAGAGTATTTATCGAGGTTCACAAGAGGAGTGAGGAGAGAACATAAATATTTATTCTTTGAATAATAGTAGGAGTAATAATAATAATAATAATAATAATAGATAGATAGATAGAAAACAATTTGTGTATAGAAGAAGGGTTATGATATGAGAGACAGAGAAATAAAAGAGAGAGAAACCGAAAGCCATAAAGAAACAAGTTAAGCTATGAGGGGAACGTGGGCGCTGTTTCTGTGTCTCCCATTCTCTTCTTAGGCCCCTAAACTAAACTATTCTCTGCTCATCTCCTTGGATTAAGAGCTCTATTGCTAAACAAAACTACTCTCTCCTTGAACTCGCTGCAATTTTTATTATTATTTTTCCATATCATATTCATCTCCACCTCTCTCTGATTCACTATATCTAGGAACAACCAGTTGCTAGTAGCCACTTGATTTTGGACTTTGAAATGGAGTGCCATATTTCATTATTTTTCTGCAAATCTCATTTCTAATTCAACTTCTACAGTCCAACTTCATTTTATAGGACTTTTGGCTGCTTTCTTCAACCTTTTCTCAATGGAAATTTTAATTTCGTAATTTTTTCACCATGTTGTAGCCTTACTGGTGCAAAATATTCATGTTTATCAGAACATCTCCTTCATATTTTTAATAAGATTTCTCCTTTTATATGACAGACACAAATCTGAGACTTTGTTTGAGTTGAGTTTTATTAGAATAAATGTAATATGAGTATTTAAAATTCTTAATTGCTTGAAATTTAAAATTCTTATACTTGATATGTGAGTCTTTTATATGAATGCTGACAAATTAGTAACAAATGAGTTTTGAGATGTTTGAATTAGTGCCTGGCATATGCCTAACTAAGATCAGGGTAAATTTAATTGACATTTATAATAATCTACACGAAATAAAATTAATTTTGGTAGTAATGCAAATGGAATTAGTTTCTTCCTTGTTTTTTATTATTATCTGGAGAAGTCGGTCCTTTGATCAGCAGAAGTTTAAAAATAAAAACAGAATAAAAGGGAAAGAAAAGGGTCAGAGCGTTTAGTTGAGAAAGCAGAACAGAACTTGGAGCCACCTTTTCTCCTAACACTATTTTTAAGCTTTCTTTAATTTCCTTTATGCCATATATGTTGGACTTCTGCACATCTCTGTTCTCCTCATTTTGCATAATTAATAATGCAGATCACTACATGGCTTCAAAGCTAAGCAATGAGAGCATAGAGACACCAATCATCAACCTACTTAGCAAGACATGGCATGAAACATAGTACCAGAAATCAAGACCATACTTTGTTTCAGAGGTGGAAATTTATAATAGAGATTGACCTCACATTTATCTGATGCAAACAGAAAAACAAATTTGATTCTATCTACACATAGATACCCTGCTATATAAAATAGATTATGTTTGCTGTGAGGTTTTATTCGTACATAATATTCATATTATTAAAAAAATAATTCTAGTTATAAATAATTTGATATTCAAGTAATAAAGTATGTATCATCAACTTTTGAATTTTGACAACTTTTTGAGTGACAAAAAAAAACTTGTATAACATTTGTGATCACTCTCCTGTGTCTTAATTTACTGTTTGTCATTACGCTTCTAAAAACAATTGTCCATCCCATCAAGTGCTTGAATTTCTTCGTAAAGGGACTATAGACACACATGCATAAACAGTCTAGCAGCTTCAAGAGGCTAAAGAATTGAGAATAGTAAGTTCAATTCTGCTGACCATAAATCTGAGAGTTAATTTGGCAACAATTGTGAGCAGGCTTGTAGCTAGGTAACTAGCCATGATTATGACATGTACTTAAAAAGTCAGGTTTTATGAACCTCGAATCCAGCTAGGAATGTTACTGCTGCTAACAACAAACAATTTAAAGATTTTGTTAATCTATGGGACCAATTTGATTGTTTCATTTTTGACACCATGAAATTCTATGGAATAGTGGAAGTGGGGTAGTAGGAATTAGCACTTTGTCCCAGCTTGGCAGTTTTCTCTTTTGCTGCAGACCAAAATTCTAAATCTACTGGAGGTGACTTAGAAGTGTTAGGAACTATAAAAATGATGGCTAGTTTTGTGTTTTAATAAGACAAAACCAAAGCCTAAAGAATATGATATGGTTATTGAGCAAACTTTCCCATCCTCCATTTTCTGACTAACTAAAACAATGACAATGAAGATACATGCTTTCGAAACCAAATTATTCAGCCACTGAGTGCAAAAATTGGTTCCTAGTGCTATGTGCTGTGCATATGGCATCACAGAGATGGCAGCATCGCCCAAACTGAGCCAGCTAAAATCTGAAACAAGACATGTACGATGAAATCCCATGTTTTTTGGGGAATCAAATATGGGCAACATTAACCAATCAACCACTCCACTAAGCCAATCTCTGTGCACTATAATAATTATCAGAATTTCTAACAAACGTTTGACAGACAGGCACAACTCATTAAGCACTAACCAGCAAAATTAACGACAAATTATTTTATGGGCTTAATTTAGTGCTAATTTTGAGGACCTTGCTTCTTGTGCCTTTAGGCCATAACCAAGAGTTATTCTTGGGGTTTGAACGAATAGGAGATAAGTCTTTTTTTCTCCTTTCCCTTTTTTACCCTTTACCCTTGCTATGTGGTTTTCCTAATTCCCGTTTCACGTGATCCTTAGCCTTGGCGTGATACCTGACAGTCCGTGGTGTCACTTTAGGAAAAACAATTTCACCAACAAGACTAGTAAAACAGGTTGATTCCTGGTTTAACTTATCTTGAAATTTTAGCTCTATATAGCTCCTTAGGTCTTCTAGCCATTATTCTAAGGCAATTTGGCTACTCAGAGCCGTGTGTAACATAACTATATTCATGATGCATAAATTGTATATGATAATGAACGCAAACCTAGTAGTACATAACAGCTTCAACAATTGAGCACCATGGTTAATATCTTATCATACCAAAACAGAAAGCAAAATGTAGTGAAATAAGTTAACAGAAGAAAAGAATTGTCACCCCCACGTGCCATGAAAAGCAGAATGGTATCATATCAGCAAAGGACCTCACGTGCAAGGGATCCAAGGACCAAAACTGAAGAATACAAGTTATAAAGTTTGTGTGTATGGTGTGGCAGTCAAAGGTCAAAAGATCCAGAAGTTGGCAGAGATGATGAGGTTAGATTAGAATGAGAAAGTGTGGGTCAGCGGGTGAGCCGCACGAGGGGATCTATCTGCAGAGGCCAGTGCAATTCTACCTCACCCTCACTTTCCCCTCCTTCTTTAATCCCACAACTCCCTTCCACATGTCCTATTTTATTTGCCACCCCTTTTGTTTAAAGCCTATGTCACGTGCAGAGCCGTTTTCAATGACCAGAGCAGCATGTACCATATTCACCTTACCCTTAAATAACCTTCCTCCATTCACACATTTCACAACTTTCTCATCAAGATCATACTTCATGTTCTCTCTTACATTTACATTATGTTCACAAACACTTTAGCTTTGTGAATTCTGATTGTTTGGTTCAATTTTAGAAGGGGTTAGTGTCATTTTAGTCATAAATCTCACTATCTTCATCATTAGCAGCACTGAGTTGCAACTGATGAATGAACTGCAACATAATGTTATGACTCATGCATAAATCTACACACACTACTGAAGTGCACATTTTGATTTTGGTGGAGTCTACTAGAGTGCACATACATGTTGTGCACGTGAGTTTATTCAAAAATATTGGAGTAGGACCACTTGAAACTAAAAACAGGAAAGTCAGGTGAGGTATAAAATGGTGTGAATTTGTGATTGCAATAATTGTGTCAATGGCAATGCTCCTTACTTTTATAAAGGTCAATGTAGTAACATGAGATTGGTTTCTTGATCAAAGCGTGTCATGTGGGACAGCAACACTAAAAGAAACAACGTTAAAATCATGTCGGTTGAGTTGCGTGATCACCTTTACGATTTCACGAAACTACTAAAGCCTCATAAAGGATCCATCCTCCTATTTCTACTGAGCTATCAACACATCCTAACATGACCCACACTATCCAAATATCAAATTTGGCATTTACACAATGTGGATCATGTTCTTCATGAGAATTGTCAGCATTATGATGTATGCCTAGACATACATCTATGATGCACTTTACACACACAACCTTTACATGTGGCCCATTGGGCAGTCCCTAGTTTTGCCAAGGTCTACAATCTCTTCCTCTGTCAAATTTCCATAGGTCCATGCACTCCTCCGCAGCTGAAAGGACCTTTCAATTACCTTATTTGGAATTTAAGCCAAACCAATAAAAGTTCTGACCATAGGCTTGGGAAATAATCAATTAGTCTCTCCCATAACTAACAAAGACATGACACAGAGGGAGTATCATTGTTAGACTTGACACAGATATGTGGATGAATATCAAAATCGAGTGGTGCAACACAGCTACATAGACATGTGGAAGAACATGCAACTCAAATGGTTAAGGTGAGAGCCACCACACTAACAAATGTGTTATCCACAAAACAAAGTAGTGGTATCCTAGGTCTAGGAATTTTCAAAATAGCCACATGATCTAGTACTAGTAACAACATATTTGGTGAGACTACAAGCAATATACAAAATATATTTATCTGTGTTTCTAACAGGTTTTTGGTAAGTTTGTATACAGAATAAAAGCGTACGTCTATATATATATATACGTGCACAGACATCTATCTATCTATACCACACACTTATATATACATATATGTGTACACATACATGTACATAGATTAACTCAACTGAGTTGGGATAAAATAAAATCAGGTAGGTCATTACTGTTACATAAAAAATTATTCAGTCGTTCAATTGCAAATACAAGTTCTGCCACTTTCCACATATTTCTAGAAGCAGAAATTTGGCTCTCTTGATGCAGTACTACTGCAAGTATAATTAAATCAACAACAACATTACTCAGCTCGCTTCTACACTATTCCATGGAACTTTATCTTCTTCTAAGTTCCTTAAAAACTTAGCCTTAGTTTTCTAACACTAATCAAGATATTTTTTTTTTATCAGCAATAACTAATCAAGCTATAATTTCTGTAGAAATGTTAGGAATATGAATCTAGATTTCACATTAAGATTCTCTTACGTGGTTTGATTCACGTTTGATTGTTATGAAAACTCCTTAAAAAACCAAGTGAGACTTAACTATATTATTTGTTATGAGAAGAAATCCAAAAGCTAGTTTTTTTCCTATTAATTGTTACAGCCTGCATGGAGATTGTATTATCAAAATTTTGGTAATCTTCTTATCAACATACAATATTATCACTAACTAAACATTGTAACTTTGTGAAAAGAGGCATAAATTGTCTTTGGGCTTACATTTAGCTTTGTGGGCAAAGTTGAAACATTACCACATAAAACTAAAACAAGATTATAAATAAATCATCGCGTTAATTAAATGATCCATAAAATATATCAATTGAATCGAACCAAATAAGCTTCAATTACATTAACTTCTCAAAAGGATTTCTAAATTATATAATATTTGTATACAACCATGTGGAAACAAAAAATAAATAAAATGTGTGACGAAAAATTGCAACAAAAAAAAGTATCATGATAAATGACCAGTAATACTCGTTAAAATACGATAAAAGGTCTCATAACGTAAAAGATATGGATTTTAACTTTAGATAATAAACATGACCTAATATATGAATTAGACAAATGAACTCATTAATTATAGCATATCAATAATCGAGAGACAATATACTAAGATGGTATTGAAAAAAAAAAAAATCTCCCATTTTAATATACATGTTACTACTTTACCTTAATTATATTTTAAAATTTTTAAACTTGTTATGTATGTAACCATAAAAGAAAACGAAAATCAGTGGAAAAAACAAGCACTCCACTAAAAATACCATTTCATTAAAAATAGTCGTACTACTACTTCATAGTACAAATTATGTTTTTTTCATATAAATATGTAATTTATATTTTTTTTCATACTACTTTTCAATCAAATCATATGACTATACATCAAATATTAAATTTTAACTCGTTAAATAAACTAAGATAACACAGTAAAAAAATGCTGATACTGAGACTTCTTCATAGTATACATGAAAATATACATGATTTAAATTGTGTACCAAATTTTTTGTTCATTCTAAAAACTATTTACCTATGTTGACCCGGTTTAACGGTTTAAGTTGAAAGGCCGAAAAACCGGTTTTAAGGAAGCGGATAGAAGTATGAGGAAAACGTAAGGCCAGAGAATTTTGTGGATAGAAACTGTATTAACCGCTTATGCAGTTCTCTGCCTGCAACTGCAATCACTTCAGCTCTCTCACACACACTAATGATGGCTGCCACCACAATCAAATGCAAACCATTGCTTCCACTTTCTCCTTTGCCAAAACCTTCCACTTCATGCTTCTCTTGCAAACCAATTTCCCTTACCTCTCCAATTCCTCCTCCTCTGCATCAGAGAGGACACGTTGCTGTCTCAGTTGCATACAACCCCCAAGGCAACTTCGACCTCTCCTTGTTTCCTGATGATGGTAACACCAACACTATCATTGCATCCTTTTTCTTTCCCATTTTACTCTCATTTTCTCATTCATTCTATCCTTGTATTCTTTTTAACAACTAAATTCATATCAAATCAATGGTATAAAAAAACTGTTATTGAATTGATTTTAATAACTGTTTTTTATGCAAGAAAAAGATGTGGACAAAGCATGCTTTGTTTCGGCTAATTATATAATAATGATGACATATATAGACTTGGGATGAATTAAGGATATTTGTTAGTTATTTACAGTTATTTGTTATAGGTTCTGAATCTTACTTAGATTCGGTAGGAAAAAGGTTATACTATAGTATAGATTTGTTAACTTTTACAGTAGTTATTTTGAACTGACAGTGGATAAAAGTTAAACTAAAATATAAATTGTGCTAATGAAAATTAAAGATATGTAAACTCTTGATTTCAATCAAAGGGCCTCCTAAATCCATTTCAAATCAAAGATTGAAAAATGTTACCTTCTTACTCCACCTAATTTCATCTCACTTAGGAGGAACCATACCAATGAACTTGCTCCATGCATTTAATGGAATTTATTATACTACACTTGAACAGACTTTGGTTGACAGATGAACCAAAAGTTGCACCACCTCTTCCCCCAACTGAAGGCCGATTTGAGGTTGTTATTGACAATGATATTATTACTCGTCTTGACTTGTCCCCTTTTCAAGCTGCAACAGGCATGAAATCTCCTTTATCTGGTAGGCATGTTCATTATCAACCTTCAAAATTATTTAGCCACTTTTTGGATATAAATATATATATATACACACACATACATATGAATCTTCATTGTTAATTTGGGTGGTACCTGGTGGTGTTAATGTTGCAGTTAAACCAAAAGATTATCTTGAGCGCCAAATTGGTTTCACCATCAACTATACAAGAGAAGATCCCCATGATCCTAGAGAGTTATCTGAGTATCCTGATATAAGGGTGTGGTTTGTGAGACTCGACGCTACCTATCCATGGTTGCCAGTTTTGTTGGATTGGAGAGCTGGAGAACTGGCTCGGTATGCTGCAATGATGGTTCCACACCAGGTGATGTTAAGAACTGCATGCTTGTGTGTAGAAAAGGGAAAACATGTTTTTGATTCTGACACAGTGTTTATATGTTATTTATGCTGCAGATGAATTTGAAAATGGGAATTGTTTTCAACCCGGAGGCTTTGGAACTGTTTGTGATGAAGAAAGTTTTCATTGTGTATTCCTGGTTGAAGCATCACAACATTCCCAAGCCTAAATTGAAGGCAAATGATATGGCCAGAATGCTTGGATTTAGAATTGGAGATGAGCTATATGACTTTGTTGATGAGCATCCGCTTGATCTGTCGTAAACTAAACACTACTTTGAATCAGTACCCCAAGAATGAGAATAACATTTTTCTTGTTTCTGGTTTGATTCAATATACGATGTCGTGTGAGTATTTTAAGAGTAAGTAGACATGCAAAGGAGCAGTGACATTGGTATATCATCTGAGTCATAAAGGTAAAAAGATTAAAAGATAAAAAGGAGCTAATATCGTTGAAACAACAGTGCAAAGTTTCTGCAACAAGAGGATTTTGGTTTTGTCTAAATAACTTATCGTTGAATTACCTGAATTACTTTAAACGTTGTCTTACTTCAATTCATCAAGTTTTTCTTCTCTTTATAGTGTAGCTGTCATGCTTACAATCCTCATGATAAGTGATCATAAAGCCTCATATTTCATTCGTGAAAATTCTCAACTCTTTTCCTCATATTCTCTTAATCATGATCACTTACTAAAATAACTTCGTATAGAAACAGAAGAATTGTTAAAATAATTAAGCCTTAAAAAACTAAGAAAAAGATAAGTAAGTCTAGTTAAAGTTTATTAAAAAAAAATAATTATAGAAAAATCTTGAAACACAAACCTGTCTTTGAAACCATATTTAAGTTTGAAAGTGAATTAGTTAATTAGATGTAAGGAAGGTATTAATTCTAAGATGATTAACTTTAATTAACTATGCAAAATTTTATATTTATTTTTTCTTAAAATTATATACAAAATATTAAACTACCTTTAACTAACTATTTTTTTTTTAAATATCATGAAAATATTTTATTTGGGTTACACAACGATTATATTCTTATATATTTTCATTCATAATAAAAGGTCAATTAAAATTAAGTAATTTTCTTTTGAAAAAACATGTGAGAGTAATATTTTCTACGTATTTCTATGTCAAAATATAAAAAAGTAAGCGAAAGACTATACTCGCAAATCATATAACGAGCAAAGATAATATAGGCCCTATTACAGACAATTACATAAATTTTATTTAAAAAAGTAATTAAAAAATATTATATATGTTATCTTTAAAAACTTAAATATTGAATATAGGTTGACGTTTATAGTTATAGATATATTCAAATTAATTACATGTACTGTACGCAGTACAAAAGAAGCTTTCCATATATTTCAAAATTAATATACACTAAAAAAAACGCAAATTGTAGATATATTTAAATAACACTTAAAATAAAAAGTTGGTAAAAAAATAAAAGTTAATTGGAATATGTGATTTTTAAAAAAAATATAAAATTATTACCAAACATCTAACGTACATACGTAATAATATTTATAAAATGTATTATATTTAAATAAATTACTAGATATATGATGATGGATATAATCATAAATATATTTAAATGATATTTTGATATATAAAATAGAATAAACTAAATATCTAAATTAAAAGTCATTATAAACATATAATATTTATATAATTACTATGTGCTTATAATAAAAAAACTACTCAAGAATTCATCATTAAATAAAAGTAATATATTATATTAAATGTTGATGACAGTAACATCCTATTATAAATTTTCGATAAATTGGAACGTGATGCACAATTTGTGCCAACATAATAACATTTATTATGCAATTGCAAACCAACTTTAAGTGTAAGTAAAATATATATATATATATATATATATACCTGTTGTCTTTTTATTTTATCTTTCTCGATATTTTACCTTTTAATTTAGAGAAAATTTCTGTAATGGTACAATTCAGTAAGGATATTCTGGGTAAAAAAGAATTTAATTTTCACGGGTATTTTTTCTTTACAAATATATAATAATAAATACATTGAAATCATAATCCAGACTTATAATTTCAGTGTTAACTTAGAAATGTAACAGGCACACATGCTTGCTTTCAGTTAAGATAAAGTAAGAACCTCAGTTAAATTAGGTAAACTCGTCTAATAGAGACGTGATTTCAATATGTTTGTATTGAACTTGTGTTTTATTCTTATCATTTCATTTGTTGAAAACTAAAATAGTATAAAGACAACACGATTTCTTCTTGATTAAATTGTGTCTAAGCGATTTATCTATTATGGAAATTAATTTTTTTATCTGTTAAATTGTACCACTGTTGAAAATTTTGCAAGATTACGATTGTTATGAGAGAGAGAGAAAGTTTAGAATGTGAGTTTGCAGGGAGGCATCGAAAATAAGATAGAATAAAAAGTCTTTACTTTATATTTTAAATTAAAAAATGGAAATTTTACTTTAAATTATTAATATTATTTTATTATATATTTTATTTTCAAATATATTTATACTGCTATAGAAAGGAGATAAACTTGTCATAACAACATCGAGTATCACCTCTTTATCAAACAATTTTATCATTCATTATAGGAGATAAATATTTTTGTAACTACCTTTATGATTTTAATTAAAATTTTTATATTCTAATATGATTTCTCTTTAAAATATAACTGCATAACTTTCCCATTCAAAATAACTAACGCATAATTTTTTAATATTTCAAATAATTTTGAACTACATTTATTTTTCTAAAATTGTATTATTTAAAATTAAAAAAAAATGTAGGAACACAAATACGAGAGCGCATTTGTTTATGCTAATTTAATACATAAGAAATAACAACAATTTTTAAAAAATATTTTTAGAGTATTGTTAAACTACACAATAACGTATTATAAAGAGGTAATTTGTCTATGTTTTTTAGTTTATATTTTTAATATATTTAGTATTTGTTTATATTTTTTGTGTTATTTCTTATATTAATTCTATCTTATTTTATTTTGACGTTTTTAATTATTATTTAGATAAAATTGGTATTGACATCCTTCTAACCATTAATGTAAAATACATTGCAGTATTTAAGCCTACAAGGAAATTCTATGGATACAAAGTTTCTTGTGTGAATTATTCATAATAAAAAAAGGACAATAGCCTACAAGGAAATTCCATGGATAAAAAATTTCTTATATAAATTATTCATAATAAAAAAAAGGATAGTAGCATATTGTGACAATCCAATGTAATTCGTTTGGTTAAGAATTTTACTTAAGTCTGAAGTACATTGGTATTCATTATCAATAAATAAGAAAAGTTTTCGAGGATAATATGCTACACTAGAAGAAAGAATGACCATATAGAAAATAATTGGTCTGATATTAAGATTATACTAGTCAATCATTTAGTTTTTGCAAAGAATTATGATTGATGAATTAATGTTGGAAATATCCCTCCTTAATTAAGGAAAGCATTTTCTATGCAAAGAAAATGAGAAGATGAGTTCATCTTTGAAAAAGTCAAGTGCTTTTGATATCCACTTGCATTATTTGATGGAAAAGCCTCTGTTTTTTTACTATAAATAAGTCTTGAAAGAATATAAGATACAAGATTACTACTTATAAGTTGAATAGTATAAGTTCATAATCAATTGAGATAAAAGAGAGAATCCAACATCCTTAGTGAGATTGGTGTAAGTCATCCCAATTATTTTTATAACCGAGTTCTTATATCGGCTTGATCTCATAGTTTTTTCTTTTCACACGTAATAGATTTTCCACATTAAAAATTTTATTTAGGTTATATTTTTTCTTATTATTTCTTTTAAGTTATATATATATATATATATATATATATATATATATATATATATATATTTTTTTTTCTCTTTTTATTTTTTTTTTTTTTTTTTTTTATTTATATATAAAAAGATT
>Ga0099824_1005228_pt1 | contig 18372 bp, 10 predicted proteins | sample SiratrowhiteBW_FD_76837 | JGI IMG/M metagenome (GOLD analysis project Ga0099824, IMG submission 76837) | Root nodule microbial communities of legume samples collected from California, USA - Siratro white BW | ecosystem: Host-associated > Plants > Roots > Nodule | place: USA: California... | reverse complement strand
CAAGAGATACAACGATACATGCATCCTTATTCTACACACAAAAAAAACAAGACGATAAATTTTTTAAATAAAAAATATATTTTTTCTATAAAAAATTTTTATTTTTTTTTTAAAAATAAATTTTTTTTTTTTATTTAAAAAATTAAAAATATTTTTTTTTTTTTTTTGTTTAGAATAAGGATGCATGTATCGTTGTATCTCTTGCAAGGTTTAAAACAAAATCTCCATCACTGTCTACCAACTGTTATTCTTAGAAGCAGTGTCAAAGTTTGTTGGGCGACAACTAGTCTACCTCAGAACTCCACCAATTCTCATATTCAAAATCAAAATCATCAACTCATTCTATTGATAACAATTTATTGAATTGGTTTTTAATTTTGTAAATTATTAATTTAGTCTTTGTCATTTACAGTTCCTTCAATCCCTTCCACTTTATTCATTTTCTAGTTATATATTAATTACATTATTATTTTGATTTATCAGTAAGAATGAGATCATTTGATTACATAAATTGTTTTTTTACCTATTAATATACGAATTTAATTTGTGTTGTTCTTATTGTCACGCAGCTAGTATATATAAAACGGGTTCTTTATTTATTTCCTACATGTAGTGTATTTTAAACTATTAAATTAAAATATACTATTCATAGAAACTGGATTAAAATTAACGGTAATAGAAATTTATCTGGTAAAAAACATGTTGTTGGAAGACGATATCCACTGCTTTGAATCAAATGCTGGTAAAAATAAAAATAAAAAATGAACTGATAGTATTTAAACTGTGTGGACCAATTCAATAACTATTTACATATTGGATCAAATCAAAATTTCGGTTTTATTTTCTTTTCTTAAAAAAAAAAACTAAAATTTTATAGCACATTATGTTCAACCATTATTTTGCTTAAAAGTTTGCGTTACTAAATAAAATAAAAATACATAACTTGTTTACATCAAATTTTCATGAAATAATATACCTTCGACCTTAGTCCTTGCGTGTGTGTCAAGTGAAAATAATCGGATAAAATATGAAAGTACATAGTTTAGTAAAAAATGTTGTACTGAGTATAATTGTTATTATCATTCAAATGAATTTGGAGTTAATAAATTATCGAAATAAAATTCTAAATTTGATTAAACTAACTACACTAATATAATTATACTTATATTGTAATTTATCTTTAATCATATTAGTCTTTAAAAAATAACAAAACTTACAATTTTATTTAAAGAGTAACTTTTAATATTTTAATCTGAACCTTTCGAAAATATGCCATTTACTAGATAACGTAAGTTAGTTATTACGTTTTAAAGTCATGGTAATCAATATAGTAGACTTTTGAGTGAAATTTTATTTTAAAAAACATTTAATATAAGATTCTTCGTATTTGAAATATATTATTAAAAATAACTAAATATTGGATATAAGTAATTCAATTTTCAGTTTATTTATAAAAATATTTAAAATACAAATAAATGGTGTGGGTGGGAATACCTATATTTAAAATAATTTATGGATTTTAGTTTAATTAATAAAATAATTTTTAAATAATAAAAAAATATAAGATGATATCATACGTATATCTAAAATTTATTTAAATACATAAAAGTAAAGTAGAATTGATAAAAAAGCTATATTTTTTTTATATTAAAGTAAGAAATCTTTTAATTGATAGAAAGTATATATAAGATGTTATATATATACCTAAACAACTCTTTAACAGGTAATTACATTATTATATTAAAGAATTGGTGAAAAATTATAAAAAGAGACTATACGTGTAATCATTTAACCAACTAATCTATATAAGAAAAACTACTGATGCAAAATTTTTAATTTATATATTATATTATTAAGTAAATTAACCAAATTATGTAAAGAAAAAGAAACTACTGTCACATTGAATACAGGGAAGGTGTAAAAGGTAAAATAGAACATCTCCACTAAATGCAATAAGGTGGATCCTCTTAAATAATATAAAGTAATACTAAAAAACAAAGCATTAAAATATAACTTAAAAGTTAAAAATTAAAACTGCATATATAATTTTTTTCCATGCAAAAGCATTTGTTTTTTATTTGAAAAACGCATGGCAAGGATTCATATGTATATGTTGGTGTAACGTTGGTTTAGGATCTCTCTCTGGAGACCATGATGTGTTCACTTCTCAGACTAAAATGGGAGTCTCAGATAAATTCAACATGACATGTTCGCCACCACTGAATCACTATGAATCACTATAAATTCAAAATAATATTATATAAATCACAACTTAGGAATATGGATGAGTGGCAATCAAAAGGAGGTGGTCACACAGCTGTCACAGAAAAAGCCTATTAATGGAAAACTGAACACTTTGTGTATAATTCTGCTTATATGTATGTTGTTCTGCTGTGTTATTTATGATGAAGTACCATACAGGTATGATGCTACACCAGGGTATCCTTTGATCTAAAATGCACATGCAGTCATAAAAGTAGTACCAGACATTTACGTACCAATGTGACAAAACCTGAATAAAGCACAATGCAACAAATCATTCTTTTCTTGTAAACATTTTGGTTAGTCTGTTTCATTAAATATGATTATTGAAGAATAACGTTATCACTAGTCATACTTGTACAATTTTTTATATTTGGTGAGACTTTTTCTATAAATTTCATATAAATATTCCCAAGAAATGAGTTTCTAATCAATTTTATTGCGAATTTTGATCCACTTACAATTCCTTCCTGGACAGTAAACTATCTAGGGATATCAATAAACTCACACACACACAGAACGTGTGAAAATGACTGGTAATATTTTTATAAACTTATGTTACTCTTGAAGTAATCCAAATCATTATAAAGTCAAAAAGTAATGCTATGCCGCAAATCAAGATAACTGTGTCATCCTAGTGATGCATTGATTCACCAAAGAATTAGGGATGGATCATTGATACCCATGCATTGTTGAACTATACTCTAAAAATGTTGCCAACTGTTTCTCTACACAACTTCATTTCTTGCAAGAATGGTTTCAACATAACTTACCATTGAACTTACACCTGGAATGGTTTTAACAGAGTTTTTTTATTAAACATCAGCATCACAATAGTTTTTTTCTTCTTCAGAAAATATTATTGGTTCAAGCATACAAATTATTTTATGTTTATTATTTAGTAGTTTGAAAAATTATAAAATATTGTAAATTTATTCTTTACATTAAGTGATGATGAGCAATTCCTTGAATAGTGGGTAGACCTCTTCTTTATAATGATTGTTCGGTGCGCCATCGTTCTCTTTGTAGTTTTCTACAACTTCAAAAATATAGTTTAATCAGAACTGATGCATGACAGCACCTTTTCTATCTTTATGTCTCCCTTCACATAGCAAGTTGCCACTTTCTCTTATATTAGTTGGAAGACCACTTTTTTTGTTTTCTTATAAACACAGCAATAATTAGTGTTTGTGAATTCGTTTTTTTTTTTAATTTTTAGTTGTGTTGATTAGGTAAACTTTTGAGCTTGCTACAACTCAGGATGATAATACTACTAAATATTATCAGTATCTGTCAATAACTAATTCAAATCATAACTAAATCATGCGTTAATCATAAGGAAATATAAATTCAAAGTATCAAGTCATATTTAAATAATCACATCTTTTCATTTCTTATCATCTTAGAAAGTCTCGTGACATGATAAAATTAAATAATTAAGATGTTGATGCTGTGTGTGAAATTAATTTTTATAGGTTGAGTGAAACTATATGAATTAGAAGAAAGGGCCCAGGAATGAGTCAGTGGATTTTATCAGATTATTGGGGGTTATTTAATTAGATAATGGGGCCTGCTTGGATATCGCTGGAAGAAGACTTGTTTGAATTTATAGCCAAATTAATAATTAATAATTGGTACTTACTACAGAAGAAAGTGAGTAGAGATTCCAAAGAAGGAAACGTGATTTGCTGTTGCGTCCAAATAATTTATCGCAATTGTTTGAATTGTTTGTTTATGTTACGAGTTTATCAGCAAAGTTGAAACATGATACAGGGAGAAACTTGACCTGGTTCTACCATACCCCTAAGAAGAAACATCATACTGGGAAGATATTGAGTTTGATTGGCATCAGGCAGTGATTCTTTCAAACTGGCATTCCCTTATGGGAGAAGAGAGATGCTACTAAAAAAGACTTATTGTTGTTTTTCGATACTTGAAGCTTCTGATGTATTTGACATGTCCACAATCGTATAAATGCAAATGGTTATTACGAAAAGCTGAATTGGTTTGTGAGCCGAATTTGAATTTGGTGCTTTATTACCATTACTTATTGCAAACACAACAACGGGTACAGCACAAAAATTCCACAATAAATAGAAAAGCAATCATACACTGCCATTAATCTATAAACAAATAAATTAAAGAGATAACTAAGAGTGGACTGTACTTTCACTTTCACTTGGCATTTACACTATAAATCTCTCTTCCTCGTTTTGATTTGTCCGTCACTTGAACACAATAAGATCAGGACGTGCAAGGTGGCCATCAAACAAATAGAACCAACCGGGTCTGAATCACAAACATTATAGCGCAGAGATGATACATTCAGACTTTTATTCAAAGAACTTGGACAGGAAGATAGATATTTCACTTGACTCCAAGTGGAGCTTGCCTTTATTCCTCGATGAAAACTAGAACCTGAAAAAACGAATTCAATACGAATTTCCATTACTAAAAGTCATACATGTATAGATAACTAATTTTAGTTCTGAATGTAAGGATCGTGAACTTACATGATTTATAGTGAATGGTGCTTCCACAATCCGAGCTTACTTGTAGATTGGTGGAGGTGGGGAAGAATAGATGTAAGCCGGAGGCGGAGGTGATTTGTAAACGTATTTTGGAGCGGGAGCTGGGGAGGGAGGAGGTGGTGATTTGTAATAGTATGGTGGAGGTGGAGATGGAGAAGGTGGTGGAGGGCTCACATAGTGGTAAGGTGGTGGAGGATACGTCGTTGGTGGTGGAGGGGATTTGTAGTAGTAGGGAGGAGGAGGAGAGGGAGATGGTGGAGGAGGACTTTTGTAGTAATAAGGAGGCAGTGGAGATGGGGATGGAGGTGGAGGGGATTTGTAATAGTATGGAGGTGGTGGTGATGGGGATGGTGGTGGTGGAGAGTGGTAGTAGTAAGGAGGTGGCGGTGAGGGGGATGGTGGTGGTGGTGAGTGGTAATAATAGGGAGGGTGTGTGTGCTCCTTAGGTGGTGGTGGGGAATGATAGTAGTATGGTGGTGGAGGGGATGGTGAAGGTGGTGGTGGAGATTTATAGTAATATGGAGGGGGAGGGGATGGTGAAGGTGGGGGTGGAGATTTATAGTAGTATGGAGGGGGAGGAGAGGGTGATGGTGGAGGTGGAGAGTGGTAGTAGTATGGGGGGGTAGGTTTTGGTGATGGTGGGGGTGGAGATTTGTAGTAGTATGGAGGGGGAGGAGATGGTGATGGTGGGGGTGGAGATTTATAGTAGTATGGAGGGGGAGGAGAGGGTGATGGTGGGGGTGGAGACTTATAGTAGTATGGAGGGGGAGGAGAAGGTGATGGTGGAGGTGGAGAGTGGTAGTAGTATGGGGGTTTAGGTTTTGGTGATGGTGGGGGTGGAGATTTATAATAGTATGGAGGAGGAGGGGATGGTGAAGGTGGGGGTGGAGATTTATAATAATATGGAGGAGGAGGGGATGGTGAAGGAGGGGGTGGAGATTTATAGTAGTATGGAGGGGGAGGTGAGGGGGATGGTGGAGGAGGAGAGTGGTAGTAGTATGGAGGCTGAGGTTTTGGTGACGGGGGAGGTGGAGACTGGTAGTAGTATGGAGGTTTAGGTTTTGGTGATGGTGGAGGTGGGGATTGGTAGTAGTAAGGTGGCTGAGGTTTTGGTGAGGGTGGAGGTGGAGATTGGTAGTAGTATGGTTTTGGTGATGGTGGAGGTGGAGATTGGTAGTAGTAAGGAGGCTGAGGTTTTGGTGAGGGTGGAGGTGGAGATTGGTAGTAATATGGTTTTGGTGATGGAGGGGGTGGAGATTGGTAGTAGTAAGGAGGCTTTGGTACTGGTGATGGTGGAGGTGGAGATTGGTAGTAGTATGGTTTTGGTGAGGGGGGAGGAGGAGACTGGTAGTAGTACGGGGGTTTAGGTTTTGGTGATGGAGGAGGTGGAGATTGGTAGTAGTATGGTTTTGGTGAGGGTGGAGGTGGTGATTGGTAGTAGTATGGCTTTGGTGATGGTGGAGGTGGAGATTGGTAGTAGTATGGCTTTGGTGAGGGTGGAGGTGGAGATTGGTAGTAGTATGGTTTTGGTGATGGTGGAGGGGGAGAGTGATAATAAGGAGGTTGAGGTTTGGGTGATGGTGGAGGTGGAGACTGATAATAATATGGTTTTGGTGATGGTGGAGGTGGAGACTGATAGTAATAGGGAGGTGACTTCACGGGTGGTGGTGGTGACTTGTAAACATAAGTAGGTGATGGTGGAGGTGGTGACTTGTAGATGTAAACTGGAGATGGAGGAGGTGGTGACTTGTAGTAGTATGGAGTTGGTGAAGGCTTGGGCTTTTCACATTCTTTGAAATGCTTCTTTGAAGCATAAGCAAATGGCTTAGCCTTCAGCACAACTTCATATTTGTCTTTGGATTTCACCTTCAAGTCTGTTCCCTCGTTCAACTTGGTAGGAATGTTAAATGGTGAGTCCTTGGGTGGAGCATAAAGCTTGGCCTTGCACACTGTGGATCCATATTTCACATAGTTAAAGTCCTTAACTGTGATGCTGTATTTTCCATTGCTTTTAGTTTCACCATAAGCCTTGATGATGTTTCTTCCTGCTTTGCATTTAACCTCCACAATGGCACCTACATTCACTCCAAAATGCTTAATTACAATTCATAAATCATAACACAACAAGTTATAATTAAAGTGAAAGAAAAAAAAATACTATATTGGACTGCCTTAAAGAAAGTTATACCTACATTCACCCCAAAATGCTTAATTACAATTCATAAATCATAACACAACAAGTTATAATTAAAGTGAAAGAAAAAAAATACTGTATTGGACTACCTTAAAGAAAGTTATACTATCCTTTGTCAGGTAGCATATTAAAGGTTGATAGACAGTGAAATTATGTTTGTCAAGTTGATTATTTCTTAATGTATTACATGCTTTACCCGATTCTAATATATTATATTTATGCTTTACTTTTCCTTTTTATGAATCTCCTTTTGGAGATAATCACAAATAAATTAAGACATTTATTTAGTATCTTTATTTACTTTTCAAAATTATAATATAATCTTTTCGTTATTTTTTTAATTTAAAATAATTAATATTTTAATTGGAATGAAGATGCTTGCATAAATTAATGTATAAAATATTTGAGAAATTAATTAAGATAAATATGTCATTAAAATTATAATAATCAATATTCTGTTTAACTTTTAAAAGGACAAATAAGAAGAAAACAAATTCTTACTAAATATAAAAAAGAGTTGGCAATATGGTTTATAGTAATAATTTAACGTGGATCAACCTTATAATTTGAAATGCCTATTAACCACATTAGAAAACGTTCACCTGTGCATGTATTTGGAAAAGGCACTCTAGACGCTCTAGTTTAACAATTTATACGTTCTGGTTGAATTTTTTTCTCAAACCTCAGAAATATTTATCATGATTAAAACGTTAATAAACCAAAAGGTTAGTTATAAGAAAAAACAAGAGAACAAAGAAAAGGTGCCTGTGAAAGTGACCAAATTCTAAAAACCAAAGACATTTATATGAAAACATAGGAGTGTCTTAACCCTAAAAAGCGGCAGCAAATAAACATAAAAGAAGCACGAGAACAACAGTTTGATGGCAACACAGTGAGTATTAATTGGAAGGCATTGTAAATGAGAAAAATAAATAAAATAAATGTGATGTGTACCTTTGAGGTGTTTCTTGTTGTGAGACTTTTCGGGATACTCCCAGTCGTAGCACTTGAAACTGTAGACTTTACCCACTACCTTGACAATCAAGGGGTGGTGGTAGGGGTGTGGGGGATAAACAGGTGGAGGAGGAGAGTTATAATAGTAGGGAGGTGGATATTTAGGTGGTGGTGGAGAGTTGTAGTAGTAAGGAGTTGGTGAAGGAGGAGGAGGAGACTTGTAGTAGTAAGGAGTTGGAGATGGATAGTAAGGAGTTGGTGGTGGTGGAGATTTGTAGTAGTAGGGAGTTGGGGATGGTGGTGGTGGAGACTTGTAGTAGTAGGGAGTAGGAGAGTGTGGTGGTGGAGACTTGTAGTAGTAAGGAGTGGGGGATGGATAGTAAGGAGTGGGGGGTGGTGGTGGTGGAGACTTGTAGTAGTAGGGAGTCGGGGATGGTGGGGGTGGAGACTTGTAGTAGTAGGGAGTTGGGGATGGTGGTGGTGGAGATTTGTAGTAGTAGGGAGTTGGGGATGGTGGTGGTGGAGACTTGTAGTAGTAGGGAGTTGGAGATGGATAGTAAGGAGTTGGTGGTGGTGGAGATTTGTAGTAGTAGGGAGTTGGGGATGGTGGTGGTGGAGACTTATAGTAGTAGGGAGTAGGAGAGGGTGGTGGTGGAGACTTGTAGTAGTAAGGAGTGGGGGATGGATAGTAAGGAGTGGGGGGTGGTGGTGGTGGAGACTTGTAGTAGTAGGGAGTTGGAGATGGTGGGGGTGGAGACTTATAGTAGTAAGGAGTGGGAGATGGATAGTAAGGAGTTGGAGGTGGTGGTGGTGGAGACTTGTAGTAGTAGGGTGGTGGAGGAGGAGGAGACTTGTAGTAATAAGGAGTTGGCGACGGTGGTGGTGGAGACTTATAGTAGTAGGGTGGTGGAGGTGGGGGAGACTTGTAGTAATAGGGAGTTGGAGATGGAGGTGGTGGAGACTTGTAGTAGTAAGGAGTTGGAGATGGTGGTGGGGGAGACTTATAGTAGTATGGTTTGGGAGATGGGGGAGGAGGAGATTTGTAGTAATAGGGAGTTGGAGCTGGAGACTTTTCAGGGGGAGGTGGAGACTTGTAATAGTAGGGTGGTGGAGGAGATGGTGAAGGAGGTGGTGGAGATTTGTAGTAGTATGGGGGAGGAGGTGAGGGAGATGGGGGTGGGGGAGATTTGTAGTAGTAGGGAGGAGGAGGTGAGGGAGAGGGTGGTGGAGGAGATTTGTAATAGTAGGGAGGAGGAGGTGAGGGAGAGGGTGGTGGAGGAGACTTGTAGTAATAAGGAGGTGGAGGAGATGGGGAAGGAGGTGGTGGTGACTTGTAATAATATGGTGGAGACTTGTGCTCATATGGTGGTGGAGGGGGAGACTTGTAGACGTAAGGTGGTGGAGGAGGAGACTTGTAGACGTAAGGGGGTGGTGGTGAAGGAGATGGGGGAGGTGGTGATTTGTACACATATGGAGGAGACTTGTGCTCATATGGTGGAGGAGGAGGAGACTTGTAAACGTAAGGAGGAGGAGGTGAAGGAGATGGTGGAGGTGGAGACTTGTACTCATAAGGAGGAGCCTTGTGCTCATAAGGTGGTGGAGGTGGTGATTTGTATTCATAAGGAGGTGGCGGTGGTGAGCTGTACTGGTAAGGTGGTGGAGGAGAATAGTAAGGGTAACCATCTGCATTGACGGAAACCACAGTGGTAGAAAGAAGAGCAATGGCAAATGCGAGGGCCATTTGCGGCCAGAGAAGACCCCTTATGGGGTCACTGCCCCTTGCAGTCATGCGTAGAAGGAAAAAGCTGAGTTCCTCTGGCCAATGCTTCTTCTCAGATCCTCACTGAATTTGGTGAAGGGAGAGGAAGGGAGAGAGAGAAGGGGTTTGGTGTTAGTGATGACTGACAAAAGCTGCATGAAATACTTAGTACTTATAGTGAAAGTGAGTCGTTAAAGGGGAGCTGTCATGAGGGACCAATTCAAACTATTCAATACTTTCATTTTGATTTAAATGCTTTAAACTAAGCTTCCCCAGCTGGCCTTGTGACTTTTCTTTAAGCACAGTTTTGTAAACTCTTGCTTATTTTGTTTTCCTCCAAATGACCCCAACCTTCTTAACCTCTATTCCATTCTCCAACTACCGATTAAAATATAAACAAGCATCTTATACGTTCCACAATACTATTTTCAAATAATGTCCTATTCTTTTAAATTTCCCTCCCTGCTCGGTTGCCTACTTCACCAAAAAGTAACTCCAAAATGCTTTATTCATTTATCTCTTTCTCTTTTCCTACTGTTTTCAAGGGAAACAATAATGTATTTTGCATCACGGATCCATGAGTGGTCATCATTTTTGTTCCGCTCCTCGATGCCATCCATTGCAAGCTTTGGATCAAATCCTCTTTTGTTCAAGGGTCAAGATATTTTGACTTTTCAATCCTATTTTTTTTCAGTACATTTCGAACACAACCCTTTGGCAGTTTCTCATAAAGAATAATCCATATTTGGCTTAATTTGCTATCCACGTGTTCGTGGGGTTCCCACATAACAAACTATAATCCATTTCTTTAATTTCTATTATCCCGTATATCCACCACAATTATACACTTACAGAAATCAAATTGCCTCAATACGTTGATTTGATTCCAGTGGGGTGGACAGTAAGTGGGAAGAAGGAGACAGAATGAGAAGTTGCCATGAGAAGAGTACAACTTTGGTTCACTTCACTTGTTAATGCTTTTTTTTTTTTCTCTTTTTCTTTTGTTTCACTTTCTTTAAGAATTTTCTAACCCATGTGATTCCTCAATGATGAGATTAACATGTGATGGTGTCAACACCAGCATGTTGCGCACGTTGCTGCTTATGCAGCTAATTCGTGGTACCAAAACTTTAGAGGGGAAGAAAAAAAGGGCTAGAAAACAGTAAGCAGGGGAAAATGGTGATTTCCAGATTGGTTACATTTCGTGCATTCTACATTCAACTTTAGCTACCTTGCTTTACATCTCTATAAAGAAAACGACACTTTTGAATAAACTCATGGACCCTCAACTCTTTCTAAATGCTTCTGTTGGGGCACTTGTTAATTTATAAATGCTTTTTAAGAATTCATTTGGTTTGTCTCTAACATGTTCCTCCGGTGCATAAATTTGAGAGAGGAGTTAAAAGATAAATCTTTGCTTGATGCATTGGGTTTGGCAATTGACCAATGTCATGTAACAAAGATTTATGACATGAATAATCAATTAAGTGTAACATGAATGAATGAAACGTGCACACTAATGTTCCCTAATAAAACTGTGTTTGGCCCTGTTGGATAATATAATATAATGGAACAGCTAAGCATTTGGCAATTAAAAATAAGCCTAGTGTCCAAAAGTAGGAAAAATCAGGTACGCTTCTCTATGATGCTCCGGACATATCTAGTTTCATATGGGTTGAAGAGTCAAGATTCCCCGGTAATCTCTTTTTCTCTGCAAATGGAAATTAAAAAGGGATTTTTTACAGAAGCGTAATTCTTGAATTATAATTATACATGAGGTGCAGTGCTTTGAAGGAAAAAATGTGGTAACTTTTCTCATCTGGGCCATTTTCTTACCGTTCTTAAGGCTAAGTTGGTGGCTGGGCATTGGTCAAGATTACAACAGAGTGTGTGCATTAACTGTGTCCCCATGTGAACCTACTTCAACCTATTTTTTCTAATTTCTAATAGCCACCCGTCTCATCTCTCTCTCATTGTTTATAATAGTCAATGCCGTGTAGTGTAACGTCTCTGAATCGGGGTGTAAATAGACATAAAATTCGTGAGGGTTGTTGAATATAAGGGAAATTAATAAATCCCTTGGCCTTGGTTAGAAAAGTTAAACGTAAATTGGAAATTGGATGCATGCATAATGAGATGGAGATGTGTAGTGATAGTGGGATGGGAAAGTTGTGATTCAAAGAGAGAAGGATTGGACAGTGGCGGACAGTTTGGAAGGGAATAATAAGATAGAGGAAACGTGAGTCCCTTTCGATGCTTATAATGTGGGAATGATAGGAGTAAATCACAGTGAAAAAAAATATCAAACAAAGACTTTTCTTTTAAGAGCATATAATTGTTGAATTGAAGATCTTTTGAGGACCACACCAGCAACCACTTTTGGTCCTCAAATTCTCACGTTTAGGTGGGGTGCAGGTTGTTACAATATGCAGCATCAAGTTATCTCCATCTAGCCGTTAATCTCAGGACCTCATCTGCCTGTGATCACAAGTTTTTCCCTTTTTCTTTTGTGCTTGAGATCAGTTATGAAGTTCGATGTTAAAAATTCAGACTTTTGTCTTATGCTGTTGAGAGAGCAAAACTATTTATGCAATGAAATGATTTTAGTAGCCTTTACTCATTTTGTCAATTTTGTAAACATCTCTACTACTATTATACTTGTGAGGAGGTCAAAAAAATCGAAAGGTGAAATGAAATTTCTTTCTCTTTTGCAAAAGAGATATTGACTTAATCACCAAATGCTAAAATAAAATAAGCCTTAGAACAGCAAGACCAAATATATAAAAAAGACTTTAGGGACAGGATAAACATAATAATTGATCTTGCTTGGTCTTTGAATAACGAATCAGGAAAAAAGTATAGGTATATAACCAAACTTAAGGGTTATTAGCATTAGGTGTAGCAGACCGAATTGGTATGATCATTGGTAGCGGACAGAAAACAACACCCTGAAGTTAAGATGACAACAAAGGACACAATACATTATAAAGGGCATAATACATTATGAAGGACACGTTGACAGTGACAGGTGCATGCTTATCACAACTAGTTGTTGACCAGAACATGTTAAAGCTAAAATGTGAAAAAAATAAAAATTCATATGGTAAGTAAGGAAAACTTCAAAATTGTTCCTTTTGGTTTGTTTCTGTGATGATGAAGACTGAAAGCAGAATATGGGATAGCATTGCAGTAAATTTGTGTTTGAGGTCAAAATTTGACTGCAATTAAAAATGTGATAAGAATTTTCTTTATTTTGCACGTGGTGATGGCTGCTAAGGGTATTCCTGTGTAGATCTACCTACGTTGTGAGATGACAAGTATGTATGTACGTATGTTGTTTCTTTGTGATAAAAAAAAAATATGAGTGTCTCATTCTTTTATATTTATAGTCCTCTTTTTGACGTTTCTTGATCCAGAATTTCACATGATCCATCCATAAAAGAATCGGATGATTCTTTTATTTCCTCTGACCTGATTCGCTTTTAGCTAAAGTCACAAGAAAAATACCTGAGATTCGTCTTTTTTTCTGTTCCCAACTGTTAATACTTCCTTAATGCAGTAACATACACTCCCAATTTGCCATTTAAATACACCTTCAATATACTTTTTTATTATTATTAATATAATAATCACAATGGTAGTAGTCATGAACATAACACTACCAATTTGCCATTTAAATATACCTTCAGTATATACTTTTTATTATTTATAATATAATAGTAACAATAGTAGTAGTCATGTAGACTTATTTTCTTAACTAATACATCATTTTTTAGAGAATATCAAATGGTTAGTTATTCCACTTGAAATTAATTTCTTTTATATATTAAAAAATGTCTTCACAAGGTGTCATTTTGTAAAACATCAAAAGAAAAACGTTATAACTAAAGTTTAAGTGATAATGTTATTTTCCTTACAACTATATCGATAATTGTTTGATAATTGACATAATTTGTTTTTTTACATGTTATTATATTTTTTACGTTCTTTTAGTTAATTTTTTTCTCCCTATTACATTCATTACAAGAATATATGATTTTAGCTTTTAATGATATTAAATATTTAATTTTATCATTTTATTAGTTTAATATTTAATATATTTATCAGCTTTTGAGTAATAAATTTTTTATTATTACAATTTAACTTAAAAAATAATAAAAAAGAGTAAATCTTTAATAAAAACCAAATTAAAAACTAAAATCGTGATTCAAATCAAACCGCACAAAAAATATGTTTTTTAATATATTTTTCATTTCTTTCAAACTATTGGTTTAATTTATTTTAAATTTTTATTTCTTTCAGTTTTGGTTTAAATGTATTTCTAAATAAAAAATAAATCAAATCGGAGCGGGAACACTCCTAATATTATCTATGGCTATTAACTGCCTAGTTATTAAAGAAATCCAAAACTAAAATAAAATTGAATGTAATCCATATATATTCACATAACTAAATTAAAAGCTATACAAAAGCGATTGTTATTATAGACAGAAAATACCGTTAACGACGACTAAATAATGAAATGAACTGGCATAAAAGTTAATATTATAGATTTTTCTTAAATAATTATAAGAATATTAAAATAAGTAGTGTATAATATTAAAAAATTATTTTTATATTACAAAGTTGCGTGAAATTTAATGCTCCACTCTCTCATTATATGGCTTGTCAACGAGATTCGAAAAATAATTATGCAGTGAATATCGTAAATATTTTAAAATATATTAACGAAATGACTTTAGATTCATATTTTTCAGAATTTTAAAGATGTTCTTTAAGAAGTTAGTAAAGAAAACTTATTAAAATTACAGTAAGTTGTATTAAAAAAACATATATAGTAAGAGTGTGTTGAAAAAAAATGTATTAAATAATGGAGACACTTGTTAACGTTTTTAACCATTTTTTTTTAGCATTCTTAAAATATTGATTAATAAAATAAAAAAAATATAATTTTTATTCATAAAAATTAAATGCGAATATATAGAAGTTTACCGTAAAATATGTTTGATAAAAAAACATATTTACATAATGTTAAAGTTATAAAAATCGTTTTAATACTTATTATTGTTAAACTAATTAATTAAAAATATTGGATGTTCTCTCCTGTCTCAAATATTAGAAGAGGAACAGATTTTAGATATCGCTTTCAGACATAAACAAATCTCAATTAACTCTACATTACCTAATTAAATTACATCTTAAAATATATTTATTTAACTGGAGTTTTATTTTCAATTACTCTCTTTTATTCTTTTGTGTTAACAAATGATATTTTATAATTTTTTTATTTAAATGAAATTACTAGAATTAAATATTACTTACCAATTTTTTTAATTAAAGTAAACTATTTTTTCTATTGTATTTGAGATTGGAGGAAATATTAAATTAAGATTGTGCTTGGAAAATTAGTTTTCAGTTTTAATTCAATATTATATTAACAGGTTTAACAATCTTTAAAAGTAAAATTTATCTCAAACTCTGATTAACTTAAAAAGGATAATAAATTACTCTTCTTTTTCAAATCGAAATCAACTCAGCTTAATTCTTTTAACTAAAATATAAATACACACTAAGTAGTTAACTAAAATATACTTTTGAAAATTTATATATTTACTGGAATTTGTATTTGTTTATTATTATTTAAAAGATTTATTTTGATCTTTATCTCTCAAAGTTAGTCTTTCGGAATAGTTATCATTTGCATTTTTTTAATCTATTTTGAATCCTTTATTTATTTATTTATTCAAAACGTATTAGGTGTTCGGTTGGATTCTTCAATAAGAAGATTATGGACGTTGAAACTAAAAGAAATCATAAATGACTAAAAATTGCGTGAAAAAGTTAATTTCACGAGCAACCAAAAAAATCTCAGATTAAAAATATTTTGATTTTCAGTGGTTATGTAGAACTTACTTTGCATGCAAATTTTACCATGCTTTGTGATATTTCTTATTTGAATCGAGTTTCATATTTTTAATATGGACAAATTTAGTAGAATAGAATATTTTACATTTTGAATTAGCTAAAAAAGTAAAAAAACTGTGGCATAAAATAAAAAATGATAATGATTTTGAAATGACAATATATAAATATTTGACAGAGATATATTTCCTAAAGATGATTTAGAAGTGATTAATTTAATTATCTGTGAATGAGACTTGAGTTTAATTATATTTATTGATGATTCTCTATAATTAATGTATTATATTATGGGATCAAGTTGAGTATGATAATTTGAGTAATGAATGAGTTGAATAGCATTAAACACTGAATAATGCAAACAGAGAGCAAATGTAATAAACGTGAAGAAGACATAATACTAAACTCACCGATACCATAGAAATTTTAAAAAATAGCCGTTGTAGAAGAATCAGGAGGAATAGACAATAATAATAGTAATTATTATTATATCTTGTATTAAATTAAAAAGTTGGGATTTCAAGCCACATTTTAATTTTGTTGTTTGTTTTTCATTGGCACACATATCAAAAGTTATAATAATATTGTAAACAACAAGGAAAAGGACATTTTTACACATCCCTCTCCCCATTCTATATATTTTTGTTATCTGATTTTATTCTCTCTGTTGTCTCCCAGGAAAGAAAATTAATTTTAACTGTAAGGGCTTTAATTGAGATGTTTATTTATTCACTGAGGTTTGAGCCCTAAGAATCACAATACTTAACTCCTTCTATTCAACTAATTTTGTATGTTTAGTTGGTTTTATTTATTATCTTAGTAGCATTTATTTTTTCAAGCTTGTGATTCTATCTATCATTGTAATTATACCCACAACCATAATATTTTATAAATAATGTGTTCTAATAATTAATGAATTACAACTTAGGTGTGTGGGACATCAAAATGAAATCTATTCTAAAGTTACTCTTCCTGATTTTCAAATAGGGTTTTATATTTATAACATTTAATCCTTTTTGTTCAATTTTGAATTTGAATTTATGATAACGGATATGAATTGGATTTTAGGGAGTTTTTCATGGAAGATATGTTTGTTACTGGAAGAGTGTTTCTAATAAAATATCCCGCTACAAGTATGTCATATTCATATTGATATTTCTCGAACTTGATTCTCCCTTCTTATGATGTTCTCATATGTATTCTATTGTTTGTTTCATACTTAAAATGATATAATTTGAATTCTAAAATACTTTATTATGATACACAAGTGGTTACCATTAAATCTCAATTAATGTTGGTTTGCTTTTTGTATACATATAGTTAACTAGTGCCGTGAACAAAATATCATAATAAAAAAATGTAAAATTAAAATAATTAATGATAATATGAAATACATAATACCAAGTAAAATATACAATAAATTAAGTATATTTTAATTATTTCAATTTTTAAAAATAATTCTGATACTCTTATTCTATTTTTTATTTATTTATTTTTAAAAGCTTATACCTCTTTCTAGTAATCATTTCATTTTCTTTCTATATTTCTTTTCTTTAATTTTTTCTCAGTTTTTTTCAAGTGTAGCACAAAATGTTCATATTTTTTTCTAAACAAACTTTAATAGCTAAAGAATAATTTTGACTAATTAAAATTTCCTAAGTTTATCTATCTTTCTTTTTGTTATTATTCCTGTGAATGTTGTAAGATTTTACAATTGAGAAAGATACTATCTTAACTTTAGATTAGTATTTTGATATTTTGGTTATTTTGACGGTGTTTTGTTTTAGTTATTTAGTTATTAGAAGCTTTAGATGTACACTAACTTTCTTCTTAATCGATGTAATGCATATCTATTTGTATTACACTTTACATCCAAAAATTCTCTTATTATTTTGCATCCTAAGATATACACTATCACTTGAAACTGAAAATGGACTTGATCATTACAATTAGATAATCTTTGTTTCATTATTTTTAATTTTTTGGCTAATAGAAGTTTATATATTTTGTAGATGAGTCATACGCTTCATTTGTGAACACAAATCCTTTTTTTCCTTTATATTGTGTATATCTAGATAATTTTGAGTAACACTTAGGATACATAAAGATCAAAGTTGAGACTATATGATATCTTTGTAAGTATATATCTTTTAAAGAATGAAAATAACTAATATTGATAATTACAATTGTACTAATATTTTTAATCAAAATACAATTACTTCTCAACAATATAATGAATAATAAAAAATATATATGAATTCATATGTTCGAGAAAATAAGATTAACTCCTACATTTATATATAGGTCAAATTTTAGATCCCAATTGTCTAAGTTTTATAAATTTATTTATAAATTTGTCCGAGTTTATATCATATATATTTATATATTATAAGTTTGAAGTATAATATTGTGAATGTCATTAAGAATTAGAAAATAATTTTGTTGTGTTACAAATATAATTTTATAATTATTAACAAATATAAACTTTTATTTATTTTTTTTAAATAAATTATTATCAGCGATTGAAATAACAACAAAAATCATTCAACCAAAATGGTTAGTTTAGACAAATAATTTACAACCAAATTAGTGACTAAATATTAGTTTTTAAAATTAGTAGTGGATTTTGTATTAGTTTAAATATATATATATATATATATATATATATATATATATATATATATATATATATAAAATAAAAAAAAAAATAACAAAAACATAAAATATATCACATTTTAAATATATCTATTAAT
>Ga0099824_1005225_pt1 | contig 18375 bp, 7 predicted proteins | sample SiratrowhiteBW_FD_76837 | JGI IMG/M metagenome (GOLD analysis project Ga0099824, IMG submission 76837) | Root nodule microbial communities of legume samples collected from California, USA - Siratro white BW | ecosystem: Host-associated > Plants > Roots > Nodule | place: USA: California... | reverse complement strand
TTTGGTTAGCTTACCCTTTTCTTTGGTTGTATTGTGTTTGATTTTCTATCTGTGATGATCGTGTCTTGACACGGGAGCAGATAGTGCTGCAGATGGATCTTTGGGAGATTATCTAGGTTGAAGGATGCTGTTAGGAATATTGCATTATTTTGAAAAAAAAAAAACGTGTATATGATATTATAAATATGTTTTGAAATTTCAATTTAGCTTTATTATGTAATTTTGATATATGTTAACTATGGAATACTGTGAGATACACATGATGATAATACTTTAGCTGTCATAGTAGAAGCTTTAATTTTGTGGGGTATTACAGTAGACAGTAAATTAAACTCTTAAAAATGTAAAATTGCATCACTAAAAAGTTAACAACTTAAATCATGGAAATCAAATATATAAAAACCTGCACACATGGAATCTCAATATGTTTTGTTATTTAAAGTTTTGTTATTTTTAGTTAAATGATAAATATTATATATTTCATTAAAATGTATCACCTATTAGAGAAAAGTTGAAATTTTTTAAGTATTAAAGGTTGTGTGACATTGAATGCATACAATGCTTACGATGTTACCATAACTACAAGTCCCATGGGATTGAAAATTTGGTAGCAGCAATAACTACTTTCTCTTTTTTCTTTTTGGAAATAAAATATTTATAATTGATCGTTCTTTTTACTATAAATTGGAAGGTAAAAAGAAAAGGAAAAGGATAAACATATATAATAAAAAATAGTTCAAACAAATATCACTTTGTGCTTTTGTGTAACCATGAAGTGTCTTTATCCTTTTCAACTCATGCAACTAGGATAAAGGACCCCATCACCTAGATTTGTTACAGTTTATAAAGCAAAAAAGAAAAAGTCATTCTTGATTAAATTAAAAGGGACAATTTATATATATTCAATTCGGAGATTTTCACTGTTTCTGTTGGTTGCCAAATTTAAGATAAATACTTTCAAACCTTTTATTAAAAATTATTTATTTTTTTTAAGCGGTGCCACATCAATCATTTTCATAAAATTATTTTTTTATCACCACATTAGTCAATTATTTATAGTGTCCTACATGGAAACAAATTCAAAGAGTATATTAGGAGTTTAAAGTGAAAAAATGTATATACAATTGTATTAATTCATAATTTAATATATATATATATATATATATATATATATATATATATATATATATAAACGATGCTTATGCTTATTTTCGAATATAAGGATAAAAGGTTGCTTTATTATCTTAATATATTCATATTTTATATACTTGTAACCCTAATTTTTAACATAATAGTTTTCGTAAGGTCTAGTATTATTTCATTAATAATATATTAATTGTAATGTCTATAAATTAAGGTTAGATATTTATTTCTCAATTTATTAAAATGTTTTCAGTTTTATAAAATTGCTATCCCCACTACATTCTTTATATTATAACATGAGCTTTTGATAATTGTTTTCTTGTATGTTCAGGAAATTTGCAGAGCTGGTGTATAATAGATTAAGTTTAACCAATAAAAAATTGGTTTTGGTAAGTAGTTTTACTTGTGGTAGAATTTTAAATATTTTTTTTTAAGTGAATGGTTAAAAGGAGACAATATTAATCTTGGGCTGATCTTGTAATAAATTATTTGAAGTAATTGTAGTTTTAAGAAAGATTATTGTGATTGTTTGTTAGAGCACACATTAATTCAAGTAACGAGAGCAAATAATATGTTTATACAATGTATGGATTGTTAAGTGGGTTATTTATAAAAGGTGAAGATATAAGGATTATGTGAATATTCCAATAAGAACTTTGGTGTAAATGATATATTTGTTTATTTAAACATGAAAATAACTTGGTTGATGAATTTGAGAAGATGCATACTTGTTGCTTATGATAATATTGTTTTAGAAAAATTGAGTATCTATTGTTTAAATTGTTTTCGAGTTAGGTGATTTTAAGTTTTGGTTACTCAAACAACATTTTAAACATTTTATATAGTTTAAGTAATAATTATGTAACAACCTAGAAAATCTATCATCTGAGTAAAAATGGTAAAAGTGGAATCAACACCTCATTATTATATTATTAAACTAAAAACAAGTATTTATAGAAAAAGTAAGTAGTCAAGTCTCATTTCTACTTGAGTCACCATCTCTCTAAAACCCTCGACTTACCTTTTTTCTTTGATTTCTCTCTAAGCCTACCTCATCAGTTTCTCGAGCGGAGGTCACCCTTGGACTCGTGACGGAGAATAGAGCAAGTCTACCCGATCATAATCTTCGTTAGATTAAGTTCATTTTCTGCCCTTTTCTCTTAGAGCCATTTTTAGATTTTCGTTTTCCTCTACTTTGTGAGCTTGCATGTGGCCTTTGAGTTATCAAATAGTGCCTATGTGAGCTCAATTCCCTAGTGTTTTAGTCTGATAGTTGATCAGATGTCATTTGATACAGATTCCAGTTTTTTTGTGAGTTAGGGTTTCATTCAAAATATCTCTGTGAAAATGCATCTGTGATGCTTTATTTGCTGGCATGAAATTTAAGTTGAGTTTGTGATTGTTTATTCATTATGGTATGCATGATGAGTATGTGAAAATTGATGGAATGCAAGTTGAATTTTTGGTTAAGTTAGTCATCTGAGACATGTGTAGTAGCTCTGTAGTAGTAAAACCTGCATAAACTGTCTGATAAGTTGTGTTTTCTGCATAATTCGCTCGGCGATAGCATCTCGCCCAAGAGAGAATGGTTTTGTTTTCGCCCAAGCGAGTAGTGTCTCCCCAGGCGATAAAGTAGTTTCGCCCAAGCGAGGGTACAGTCGCCTAGGCGAGAAAGCCCCTGGAGCAAATGTGCTCTCTGGAGTTTTCGCCCAGGCAAGAAATCTTTCTCCCAGGCGAGGAAGTATTCTCACCCAAGCGATAATATTTTCGCTCAGGCGAAAATGACCATGCTCTCTGGACCGTTTTTGTCCTAAGCGATAATTTTTTCGCTCAGGCGAGGGGTATTTTCGCCTGGGCGAAATTGGTTTCGCCCAGGCTAAAAAAAAATTGTTTTGTTTTTGTTTATGAATGTTTAATTCTTTTGGAATGCAATGTATGAATTTATTATGATGGATTAATTGTTACTTTAAACTTAATAGTATTAATGGTTTAGTGATTTCTTTCATTTTTGGAGAGTGAGATTGAAAGATGAATGAATGATACAATAGAAAATATTTATGTTATGTTATGAAAATGATTAAGTGTTTATGAGTTGGTCAAGGTCTAGATATAGTATTTTCAGGAAAGAAAATACCTGTGTCTAATTCATATAGGATGTGCATTGTCTAAGGATCTGGTTAACGATTGATATCCTGACTCTACTACTAATAAAAATCAAATAGATGATTATTACTAGGTGGTGAGAGTTTAAGGAGGTTTGAACTGGGTGACTGCAGCTTGAAACATAACTGGTCAGGAAAGTCTCAGGGGAACTAACCCATAGTTGGGCAGGAAAGTCTCAGGGGGACTAATCCTGTCATACATGATTGATGATTCATTTATGTGGGGGCTGTGTGGATACCACTTGCCCGAGCGAAAATTATTTCGCTTGAGCAAAAGTAGTCTAGAAAGCACTGTCCATTTTCGCTTAAACAAAAATACTCTCGCTTGGGCGAGAATATCTCCTCGCCTAGGTGAAGGATTTCTCGCCTGGGCGAAAACACTCCAGAGAGCACACTAGCTCCAGGGGCTTTCTCGCCCGGGCGACTGTACCCTCGCCTACGCGAAACTACTTTCTCGCTTGGGCGAAGAACTTCCCGCCTGGGCAAAAATAGTCCAGAGAGCACACTTGCTACTCGAAACCATTCTCGCTTGGGCGAATTATGCAGAAATCATAACTTATCAGACAATTTATGCAGATTTTACTACTACAGAGCTACTACACATGTCTCAGATGACTAATTTAACCAGAAATTCAACTTGCATTCCATTAATTATCATATACTCATCTTACATACCAGAATGAATAAACAATCAAGAACTCAACTTAAGTTTCATGCCAGCAAATAAACCATCACAGATACATTTCCACAGACATATTTTGAATGAAACCCTAAATCACAAACAAACTAGAATCAGGTAACATGCAAGTCAGTTTCCCTTACCTGAATTGCACTAGAAGTTCTCTCTAAGAGCCCCAAAGCCTAAGATCTTCAAAATCTCGAATTTGTACCAAAGGACCTCTGATCAATGATCAGACTAAAATACTAGGGAACTAAGCTCACAAGAGCACTCTCTGATAACTCAAAGGCCACATGCAAGCTCATAAGGTAGAAGAAAACGAAAACCTAAAAATGGCTCTAAGGGAAGAGGGCAAAAAATGAACTAACTCTAACGGAGATTCTGATCGGGTAGACCTGCTCTATTCTCCGTCACAAGTCCAACGGTGAGCTCCACTTGAGAATTGATGAGGTAGGAAAGCGGAGGCTTAGAGAGAAGTCAGAAGAAAAAGAGAGTTATAGGTTTTAGAGAGATGATGACTCGAGTGGAAATGAGATTGAACTACTTACTTTTTCTATAAATACGCACTTTTAATTTAATAATATAATAATCAAGTGTTCATTCCACTTTTACCATTTCTAGTCAGATGACAGATTTTCTAGGTTGTTACATATCATGTGTCAAATGTTAATTTCTACTTTGATATACTTATCATGGTTAGACTATCATGGAGACATATTCATTTGTATGTCACTGTAATAATTATATTATGTATTAGAAAAAGCTTTATTCATTAGGAGTGAAAACGAACGCAAATTTTTAAGTATAACTTTTATAATAATAAAAATTTTGTATGTATATTTTATTTTTTGGACTTTTCATGCAATTATACAATAATATTCAGCTAGCATGATATATGTTAAAAGTTTTCTGGAGCATTTTTATGATAATAAATGAAAGTAGTATTTTTAGAAAATTGAAAAGGTAAATCTACATTTAAAATTATAAAAAGATTAAAATTATGCATTCGCACACATATTAAAAGAAAAAAAATATATATTACAATAGAATAAAAATGTTGGTTAAAACGTAATCAAAGTAAACAAAACAGAGATTTTTAAAATTATATAAAAAAATATTACATTGGTTACTCACAAAACGATGGAATATAGTCTGTTTTATATAGATTTAAGACTCATAACTGATGTGAAAAAAACTAAAAAAATAAAAATTCAAAATTTAGTTTGTTCTGATTCTATTATATCGAATGCGAATCTAAATCGATTGAATAGGTGTTAGATACTACATCGAATGTTATCTAAAATAGATGTAGAAAGTATCTTAGTGAAATAAAAATAAAAACAGCTAGTCAAGGACCATATTATATCAATTGTCGAGGTAACCAATGTAGTATTTATGCATCTATTACATCAGTTCTCTCTACAACCGATGTAATATGCTCAAGTGTGTGAAAAATTTATTTTTTGAGTGAGCAGACGCGGATTTATTAACCTCTGCTTTTACTATTTGTCTTTTTCTCATGTCATTGAATGTCTCCAATGCGTTCCTGCTCTTGTGTTGTCATTGTTTTCACTCTCACTTACGTTCATTTGGTTCTTTCATTGCCTTTATCTACTCTCTTTAGAATTTTTGACATAGGTGGTTTGCTATCTTCTTTACGTTGCAGGTTTTTAAGGATGGTATACAATTGATGCTTAAGCCTTTCTCCACTGTAAATGTTTGGTTTGACACTTGTTGTCGCTTTTCTTTGCAAGAGTTAACATTTTTATAAAATTTATTAATGAAGTTTGTGGGCAATCTCCAAAGGGGATTCTAAATCCAATTTTTTTTTTCAAAATTCCTCGTTTACTATTTTTTTAGTATTTTTGACATACTTTTTTCACGTATTTATACTTGTTAAAAAATTCTGATAATTTATGTGGTATTTCCTTGTGTGAATTAGAGATTTATCAAAACTAATTTTTTTAAGAAAAATAAAGATAATAAGATAGATACTACATCGATTGAAAACCACAACTGATATAATATCTCCTTTGAACACATTTAAGATTGAAATTTAGATCAATAATTTATTAATCGATGTAACATATACACATATTATATCACTTATAAAATCGACGTTTTTAATAATTAAGACTTTTTACATCATCTACGTAGATATAGTTTATAGAATCGCTGTAGAATATTTTACCAAAATTGATATAATTTTTTTTTCTGCTAATGTATTTTTTTATATTCACATGTCATGGTTTCATACTACATATGCACTTAAGAATTTTGGATGGAAATATAGAAAAAAATTTCACTAATGAAAAGAACATCTTAACTTGAGAGATAATCTACACCTAAAGTCATGGTATCTTTATCAGTTTTGTCCAACCCTAATATGAAAGAAAGTGCAGCTATGAACACTGCTATTTGAGGATTGAATATATACATTGCATCACCAGCAAGCATGCATGATTGCACATGAAAAAGCATAACACGTGGAGGGACCAAAATACTACTAATGTTGATAAAACGTGGCATGATCATGATTTTTTCTTGATAACTGTGTTAGGTATGCGTATTTGTCAGTACTTTTGATGCAACAGAAGCAGGTGTATATCCACTGCCACATGTTTTTGGCCATGCCGATTAGGCTTAGTTAGTGCCATATCACTGTCTGTGAATAATTCTTCTTGTGTAAACTATATGAAATGCTTCCTACTAACTATTAATTTCACAGTTTTTTTCATCTGTAGTGGTACAAGCAGTTATTAATGAAGTGTGCTATGTTGGTAAAAAGTTTCTATAATATTAAAGGTTTGAATCGATAAGTACGCATGTCAATAAAGATTGCATCAATGACATAAACATATAGTAGGATACCAAGACGAATTTCAAAACCATTATGCAATTCTTGATTATTCTATTTATTAAAGATTACGAAGTTGGGTCTTTATTTTTAAAAATAATATAAGATGAAACTTTACAGATATTCTTTTTCTTATATAATTACACGTCTTTTATCCTTTTACGACACATAACTTTTATCGCAAAGTTAATATTTGTAATTAATAAAATAATATTTTTATTATTTGAATAACATTGGTTTCTTTACAATTAAGTTTAATTGAGGAAACATTTATAAATAACAAAATTCTTTTATCAAGTAAATTTTACTTTTTAAGTCTATTTTTCAAATATGTTGTTGTACATTTTCATTTATATTTTGATTATAATTAAATAGTATTTTTTAAATATTATTTAAATTTATATTTTCACATTTCATATTTATAATTTTTCATGCAATATAGGATAAAGGATGCATAATCAAACATCCTTACTGTTCTAATAATATTTTTACCATAGATAATTAAACACCATAGGATATTTATAGTAATATAATACGAAAGTCTAGTCCAACTGTTCATACATGTAACCTATAACGTTTTAAAGATTTATATTATACAAATATACATGTTCGAATCTCATAGATAAAAGATCAAAGTATATTCTTGCAAATTTCTTTTTTTTATAAGAATGATCTCATTTATAGCTTATAAAGAAATCAAGAAACACTACTGCCGAGGTCCTTTATAATATTTAAAAAGAATTTTTAATGATGGTTTGCTAATAGTGTTTAGGGTTTACAATATTTAAAAAAAAAAAAAAAACTTGAACTGATAGTTCGCAATATGTATTATTATTATTATTTTATTGTTTTAATTTTATGAGCATACTTATAATAATAATAATAATAGTTGTTGTTGAAATATAGATGAATAATTATTATTATATATATTATTTTTAACATTAATTCAATTTTATAATTACTTTAAAATTGTATTTATAACATAACCATAATTTATAAATAAATGGGTCAATGCCATATTGAATTAATATACATGAACTTAAAGCATAATTTAAATATTCATAAACTCAAAAGTTTTCACTATTATAAAACATAAAAAAGAAACTGTAGTTAAAATTATCAATTATCCTAAATCACTTGAAAACATATTATGAATAAAAACGGATATTAACTATAAATTCTAAAAATATTTCATGCTTACAATGGCAGCAGATGCTTTAAATCCAACCATTGTGTCTATTAAAAAAAACTACAATATGTAATAATTTGTTGGTAGAAATAGTTAATTTATATATGAATTAGGTTTTCAGCCTCCGCTTATACAAAGTTCTTCATCCATTATCTTATCTAATTGTCGGACTTATGACTTCTTTATTATAGTAGAATTCAATATAACATGCTTAACTAATTAATTGACATCTATAAGTTAATAAACAATAAATACTTAATGCAATTAATTCCTTATATTTAATTGATGTGAGTTTCTATCCTCTTGCATTTGGGTTATCCTTCTATATATATAAACTTATTATTTTAAGATGTTGAAAGAATTTATTTTGATATATTATTTTTGTTTAAAATATGGAGATTTATTGTGGAATAAGCAAAATCACACTACGGTGTCCTGATCTAATAATATATAACTTAATAGATATTGCTAGATTTTTAATAACTGACTATTTATCTATTAAAAGATGTATTTATTTGTTAATATATAGAGTGGAATAATTTTTTTTTACCAAGTACAACTTCATTTTTTTTTCTCTCTTATGTTTTTTTCTTACTCTCTAAATTCATCGTCTGTTTTAGAATTTGATTGCTATCTTGTCATAATTGAGGAGTCACGGAACAATTCCTTGATCAGAAATTTAAATAAAGTAAGTATATAGTTATCCTATAGATATCTTGTTATTTATTTTTCTATAAGTTTTTGTCATCAATTTAAGTAGGAACGATTGAGAAAAGTACTTCTCTAAACTTAACCAAGATTATATCGAAATTTGGTTTTGTTTTAATAACTTGTTCTAGATCCTTAGAAACTGGATTAGTGCTACTGACTGGTTTGGAAGAATTGTTTTGGAAATAATCATCTTAGGTAAGGGAAGCTAGTTTTAAGTTTTTCAATAATAACTCGGGTTAAAAGTTCTGACTGTGAAATGACTTAGTTCTAAGTTGCAATTTCTTTTATAGAGATGATTTATGATGAAATTGGTTAATTATGCATAGTATAAATTTTGATATTGATAGCTTGATAGATAAGAAATGTTATATATAAATATGATTGTGTATGACTGAATTGATATGATGACTAAATTATATGTTACATATGCATCTATATGCTCCAATATTGAATTGATATGATGTGTGATGAGTGGATATATATGTTCATATGTAACTATTTTGGTTGAAATGAAACCAGTGTATCGAAAATTGAAATGAAATCAATATACCATGATTACATATGCATCTATATGTTTCAGTATTGAATTGATATGATATGTGATGACTGAATTATATGGTCATATGTAATCATTTTGGTTTAAATAAAACTAGAGTACCGGGAGTTAGAAGGAAATCAATGCACACTAGTTACATATGTATTTATATGTTTCAGTATAATTGAATTGATATGATATGTGATATGATTAAATGATGAGTACATGTGCAATTCATATGATTGAAATGAAATTAAAGTACTGGGGATTGAAAAGAAATCAAAATACCAAGATTGCATATGAATCTATGTGCATTCAATATGACTGAAATGAAGTCACTATGGGTGAAATGAAGTATGAATGATTGAAATGAACTAAAAAAAAATTATGATTCAATGATAGACTTATTTGTATTTGACTTGAGAGTTGATATTTAAATTCTTAAATCTATTCACTTCAATTTTGTTTATGTTTACAAGTTGAAAACATTATTTCACTAGCTTACCCTGACTTGTTTTGTTATGTTATGAACTGCAATGACTGTACTATGTACACGAGCAAGTGTAAATACAGGTTTAGAAGAACCTTAAAAAATATATTCCCTTATTTGGTCTTTCTTTTTGTCTTATATACGTTTCTATATATACTTGATGTATTTAAAGACTTTATGACCTTAAGTTGATCTTTCTTTTGTCATGTAAATAGTGGTACATAAATTTGATGTATTTGGATACTGTATGTAATACTTTGAATATTGAATGCATGTTAATACTTTAAAAGTTAGTTATTTTGAGAAATCATTTTTTAATAGTTTCACTCAGCAATCTCACCTGAGAGAGATGCAACTGGCTTGATTTTGTTTTTCTTCTTTTATTTATTCTTTTCTTTTTGTTTATTAATTATTTTGTAATCTAAAATTATATTTTGTTTATTTATAATATTTTCTATTTGAGTTAAATGAGAAATGTTATAAAATTTTTAAGATGTTACAAATGAATTGAAGATTTATGAATATATTTAATCTTTATCTTCATTCACTCATGATCCAAATACATAACTAAATAATTTAAATTAAAATAAATTATTTAGGTAATATTTTAGAGGACTTACTTAATCTATAGTTATAAGATTGATATGTCGAGCTCTTAGTTACCAAAAACAATCTCTTAGACATTAAACACTCTTAGACATTAAACATATCTATAACATCCTTGCAAGGTTTATATTTACGATCTAACAACCTTCTTTAATAATACGGCTCATAACATATTTAGTCATGTGTTTCTTCTTTTGGATAAGAATATATGTATGACGTTTATGATTATATTGTTAATAACGAAGAAAATTTTTAAAAAAGAAACTAAAAAAATTGAAAAACAGAAAAAAATGAATACTTTCAGCGCATTCATAAAAAAAATTAGAGGGAGAATTAATATACATTCAATTGTCTTTTAAACATATATTATATCATAAACGTTAATAAAATCATAATAATCACTTAAACACAATCCACTGTATGGTAAATATTATATATTTACGATATAATCAACTAAAACATTTAATATTTACATATTTATATATATATATATATATATATATAGTTTTAGTTATTTTCTAAATATTGTAATTTGTAAAATATATTTATTTTATTACCTCTACAAAGTCATTCGAATCGACATTTTATTCGATTTTTCACCAGTTTTTACTTTTTTTTATTCAAACAATATTACTTTCTGTTTTATTTCAATTTTTTTTCGGTCTCTTGCTATTCCTTAATCTATACAAAGACTAAACCTCATTATATCTACTCAAATTTGCTGTAACTAATCCAATTTCAATAAATCTGTCTTAATTTTAACCTAAACATGCTAAACAACTAAAACAAGACACAAAAGTCTAAACGTACATCAGTCTATGATAAACTCCTCGTTAGATCAATTATTTATATAAAACATGAAGGTAATTAACATTCTAAAGACAATAACAAACAGAATTAAAAAAAAAAATCTATAAACATGTTAAAACATATTACAATATTATGTTATATGAGATCTTAATTTAATTTGTTTGAGTTTCATTGTACTATGTCACATTTGTGATTCCTTTGAAGAAAAAAAAGAATTTGTGATTCTTTTATAGATTTTACTTCAATGCATTAGTGTTTATAAAGCTCACCTTTTCGTTAATATTTTATTTAGTTATTAGTAAAAATGTATGTTTTTAAAATAAAAAAGTAAATTTTTAATTTTTATCATATGATCTTAAATTTTATTTTTTATATTATTTTAACATAAAGATCTCATAAAATTCATATCTTAATTTTAATTTAATAGATAACCCTACAATGGAAATCATTATTTTATAAAGTTCTCATCAAGATCAATGGTGTGTATACATGAACCTCCATCACTACTTATCCACCTTGTCAAATTCAAAATTCAGAGTAAAAAAATCAAAACAAAAAAAGCAAAGAGTCCACATGGCTTTTGTCGTATTAGAAGATATATAAAATTTGCAATCACTTGTTTTATCAATGCATTAAAAATAATTCCTAAACTAGGGGTACGGAATACTCGTAGAAGGGTTCATGGAATAAAATAAAAAGAAAGGAAAACAAATATTTATGCAATGCACGTCAACATATTTTTATTTTTTAACATAATTTATTCATATTATTCGATACTAATGAAAACATGTGTTATCTTAACATTTTAATTATAATATTGTTTTTTTAAGGGCGATTAATTATAATTTTGTATTTAAATAAATTATAACTTAATATTAATTTTAGATAATTAATTATTTTTTATATTTTTTATTTCATTTTTCCTTGGAGTGTTCGAAGTAACGTGATTATTATTTTCTGTTTAGTTCTTATTTCATTTAAAAATAAAAAAATTATTTAAATAAAATTTTAAGAAATAAGCTTAGAAATTATGGAAAGTTATATAAATAATGAATTATTTTACATGGAAAAATAGTAGTTATAATGGAAAAAAATAGTAATTATAATATTAAGAAGATAATCTAAGAAAATTAAATGCTTATATAAATTAGAATAATTCTTTTTACTACATTTATATTTCTCAAAAATAAATGCAAAAAAAACCATATCAATGGTCAAATAATAAATAATAGGTGGTGTGTGAAGTGTTGTTGAAAAAATATTTGAAAATATAAATAAATTTGTTAGAAATAAAAATATATTATTATTATTATTATTATCAGAATAAAATATAACACATTCCCTTAGTCATAAACCAAGTTACATCACCAAGATTTGAAATGGATTAAAATAAAAATTACAATATAAATATTTTTAAATTTTTTTAATATAATTGGTACAATTAGATTTCCATTGGATTGGCTAGGATGGGTATAAACAAGGTAGAATTAGTGTGATGCATGAACTATATATATACATGAATGGGATAGATACAATGTATCTATGAGAATGGTCAACAATGGACCAGAATATATTCCAATCACATTATGTACATTCACTGCAAAAACCTACTCTTTCTGATTAAATGGCTGAACCTTTATGTTTCACCTACTTTCTCTGCACAAATCCCAAAATACAAACATCTAAAACAAAAAATAACACTGCCACTCCTTGGTATTCTTACACTTAATTATTAAACTTATCCATATGAAAGAAATATTTATTTGATTTATAACATATATTTTATCTTTTTATTTGACTATAGTTCAAGCATTAAAAAAATAAAGCTTCAGTAATATTTTATATTTTTATAAAAATAATATTTGTAATGTTTTTTTTCTGTATACTATATTTTTTCCTTTTTTATCCACAGTAGTCTTTTGAAAAAAAAATATTTCATATATAATTAATTTTGTAAAATAACTTTTAATTAATTTTTTTCTCAATAATTGATATTTTTCTTCTAATTATTTATTATTACAACCTTTTTTATCTTTTAAAAGAAAAAAAAGACTCAAATTCTCATGACTTCTTCCAATAAAATAGTATTAGTTTTATTAGAAGAATACTCCCAAACAAATATGTCTTAACCAATATATTATGCTTATGTAACCATTGTTTATACAGTCGCTTTTTCTTATAACCTTTTATCCTTTTATAATTTCTTTTGGAAACAAAATAAAAAATAAAAATTAACTAAATCATTTTTAAAATAAAACTCATATATATAAAGATAAAAATTTCAAAATAAAATACTCTTAATACTAAAATTGATATTTATAATCTTTTATAATAATAAAAACATAACAAAACTTAAAAGAACTGCTAAAGAAAACTAAAATAGATAAATAATTTTCTCCTTCATGTTCAGTTAAAAAAACATAAACTTTCACACACATGTAATAAAGACGTTAGTATAAATAAACACATTTTTTAATTATAATTTAACTCATTAGACTAAAATACACTAATGTTATATTTTTTAAATATATATAGTACTATCAAATAAAGTGATCACGAATGAAGTAATTTAAAAGTATATAAATTAGATACACAAGGAAAATTCTCACAATCTACTATTAACAGGAATAAATTTTACTATTAATCAATTTGGTTAATATAGTTGGTTATTGTGATCTATCATTTCAGAGATGAGAATTTTCTTACTCTAAAATTTTAAGACTAAAGATAAAAGATATATAAACATTCCTGCATATACTCACATTCACCACTAAGAAAATATGAATGAATAAGAAAATAATATACATATAAATGCATAACACAAATAATGTATTACTTTGTATAAAACATCAAGACAAATAATAAAAACTCACACTATATAACTATCAAGCACCTTGAAATAAAAATACATACTTGCATAACACCATCTCATTCATATACATATAAAATACTTCACCATCATACATATTAACATATACATTTTAAAAAAGTTTTATACATAAGCTTTACTTATAAAAATCAATATTTTATCTGTATGTCTCTTTAATATTTTCTTTTATGTGTTTATGAATGTTCTTGGATATAAAAATAATATCTAGAATTATAATAACTTTATCAAGTTGGTTCTTACTTGTTTAAAAGCTAATATAGTTATATATAATTTTTATGTTGGTTTCAATATTTAATTCAATTATTTACTATGCCTAAAATAAGGAAAAGTATAATTTTTATCTCTATCTATGCCAACCTGACCTTTTCTCACTAAAATCTCCACCGTAACTTGAGTTATAGAAACTAACTTAATTAATTAGCTAACATATAGTGTATAATCTTAAATGGAGATTAATTTTCTCAATTCAATATAAAAACATGTTTGAAGAAGATTGTAATCTCATAAATGAAAACTTTCCAGTGCATCTCCCACACTCCTGTGTACAATTCTTTTATGAAATTTCTTCACTTATGTGTCTTCTGAATATTTGTGTGTTATGACCCCACTATCACTACTAAAATAAAAGAAAAACATGTTAAACTAACACACACAAAGGCATAAACGACTTTAGTTATATAAAGATAAGTAATCTTAAATCATGTCTATCAATCAAATCAATTAAGTTTTGATCATAACTAACAAGACAATCTTCATTAGTCACATTGGGAACACATTAGAAGCGCTACACAACAATAAATATATTTTGTATATATAGATACACATATTATATAAAACTACATAAATATATAAGCATACATTGGATATATATTGTATATAAACACACACATATAATTGGGACTCTATCATCCACAAAATATATGGATCATCATGAAGGACCTAATATAATCTAACAACAAAATCAATGGAAAGTTTACTCACTTCCATTTCCACCTATAACAACATATACTTATGTACTAAGTGTGATCATCGTAAACACACAAACATTCAAGGATGATATATTAAAATTAAAATATAACATCATAATCATATCAAATCACAATATACTCATATCATCAACATGTATATAGATTCAATGAAAACATATATATGCATGCAATGAACTCATGTTTAGCCACACATCATGTCATGACTAAATATGAGACATCACCGAAAAAACTCCTTAAATCACGATGAACAAGTCTTAGTATAGACTAAAACCTAACATATCCTAAACATACCAGACTTCAGTTGGCTTATGTTTTCAATATTAGTGACACAAAATGTGTGCTACTAAGTCAGATGTAAGTCTTCACACACACACACATGTATTGAACATTATATCATACCATTAACATAAGTATTGAACATGTATAAAAGCATATATCACAACATGTAAAAATATAAAACATCTTCACATTCTGACAAACCGTCATTGGAGAGTACTCCTCTTACTTGAGTGATCCTAGATATAAAAAAAGCACTAGCCATTTTACTTGAGTGATATTCTTATTGCTTGAAGGAAATGCAAACCAAGAGGTACACCCTCTATAAGTGATCCTCGCTCTAATGACCATCTTGCCACTTAAGTGTCCGTCGTTTAAGTGTTATGGTCAAGGCTTTAGCGACACTACTCTGTTGGAAGAGAATCAACGTTGTAGAAGAAACTTTCACCACCATAGGATACACGAGTGTTTATCTAACAGTTAAGTGTCCAAGCCATGTGTCCCACACTGTCTCACATCAAGACACATGTACACCATTTTTACACCATGCTTAAGCATGTAGAAATAACTTGAGCCATATTGCTTGAGAGTCCTCCCTAACACTTAAGTGATATTCTTTTAGAGAAGAGAGATTCATCTAGACCTCTATCTTGCTCAAGCTAAAAACTATAACTTTAGCTATAAAACATCTTGCTTGAGTGGTGAACATATCTCTTGAGTGATGTAAAGTGGTGATTGCAATGATTGCATACCACTCGGGTCTTACCTAAAAAACCATACATTGCTTGAGTTATACTCAACCCAAGAGCAACCCAAACCCCAATTTCACTACGTTTTCCAATCATTATCTAACATCTCCTAAGTTTCCTCCCTTCCCATATTCATTTCTAAGATTATTCTTACACCTACAACATTACATACAACAATGTCAATCGATATCTTTATCAAATGATTCATACACTTTCCAGATCCATACAATCCATACAAAACAATCTTCAAATTTAATTAAAGTGTTATTAGCTCCCCCTACTTGGATTAAAACTTGTTTTATGCAACATTAATTTGAAAATCTCTTTTAATAAGCCTTTAGAAATTCAATCTTATACCAATAACATCTTCTCTTAGCCAACCTATTAGAGAAGAAAAAAAATTAAAAACTTAGATAATGGGGAGATCTCACAAGAAGGAGAAATGGGCCAAACATACATAAGGGAATGACACCACCTTTAACCCAAAACCTTAAGGAAGTAGGTTTATGAGTCTTCTTTCTTATATATTGCTTAACTTTCTCATTTTTATTCAATGTGGGACTTAGACTTACATTTGGATTCCTAACAGGTTCTACTTTCCAAAACTAAACTTTGATTAGTCTAAAATGATCTCCACTTTATTAGCTCCTTTAAACCTCAATCTAATATAGAATCTACATTCAAAATTTCTAGTTTAGTAAGAGAGAGAAAATTCTTGCAAACTGAATATTTTAAAATTAACTATGAATGTATAATATCTATTATAGAATTTTTTTCTTTATATTTTTTTTTTCATTTTGAAAACTATTATTAAAATATTATGAGTCTTATAAAGTTAGTTTAGAAAATAATCTTCCATCAAATGAGCATACAAGAAGTATTTCATCAAACACTACACTCTTCACTAATACACAAGTCACTTCACTAATACACAAGTCACTGTTTACCAAACGCGTAGATTACATACTTAGTAGCCAAGACACTTCTTATCCTATAAAATTGATATTAAAATTATTAGATATCCTTTCATCAAATGACTCTTGAAAAAGAAATTATACCATATCATTAAACACATTTATTGAGTCGAATGACATTAAACAATTTTTTCTATACCAATTTCTACGTATAATTAATAAGAATCTTCACTAAAAATATTTATAAATTTATAAAAAATTTATAGTAATAAGTAAAATTAAAATATTATGATTTGTAATATTAAAATAATGATTAATATCTTGCATGTAAATATATATATATATATATATATATATATATATTATAATCTTTGATGTTTTAAAAAATATTATTACTTATATATATTGAATTTGACTCTTCCAACATTAGATTTTTTGTCCCTACTTTTAATTAATATTTTTCTTAGTTCATATTACTCATTTAAAAATAAAAAATAGAACCAAAATTCATATAATATATCTTATTATTAATGTATTTATACATCTATAAAATATTCACTAATAAAATATGATAGTAAATTTTTATATTTTTATTTTTATATCTCATTTTATATAAAAACATATTATATTATAAATACAGTGTCTTATCTTGCTCTTTATTTTTATTAGTTTTTGTTATAACTATTATTTTCCCTCACTTTCTCTTTGTTGTATTTTTCTTTCATCAATTATACGAAAAGTGAAAGTATTACTGATTGGAACAAAATATAAATATTATACATCACATAAGGAAAGTTTTATGCTCAACAAAAATAAATAATATTTATCCTTTTAATAAAATATTTTAAGAAAAATCAAAATCAAAACTCTACACTGACCTAGTTCAGTTGATTTGTCTACGTCACAACTAGTCAACAGAATATTTGAACTTTTCCATGGTATATACTTAATTTCAATTTATATATTTATTTATTTTTGGCACAGAGCATGTTCAGAGGTTTTTTAAAAGTATATTTTAACTTTTTTCATTTCAGTGGGCGGAGATGATCACTTTTGCTTGCACATAGAAATAGCACATTGTATTCTCCTTGTAGGCTCCACTTATGTTCGACATTAATGTTGTAGTCATGGTTTGTAATTTCAATTAATGTACTTATTTTAACTATACAAATATTTTGATTAATGTACTTATTACAGTGATAAAACTATTAAGGAATTGAACCATAAAATTATAATTTTACAGTGATAAAATTATAAGCTCCAGTAAAGGTGGCAGAGCCTCCTAGTTAGGAATTTATAATTTTACAAAATTTTATAAATTTATACAAAGATATAAGCAAGTATAAATTTAAACAAAATATAAGAGAGAGATATA
>Ga0099824_1005223_pt1 | contig 18376 bp, 4 predicted proteins | sample SiratrowhiteBW_FD_76837 | JGI IMG/M metagenome (GOLD analysis project Ga0099824, IMG submission 76837) | Root nodule microbial communities of legume samples collected from California, USA - Siratro white BW | ecosystem: Host-associated > Plants > Roots > Nodule | place: USA: California... | reverse complement strand
TAAAAAAAAAATATTTTTATATTTTTAAAAAAAAACACCCCCATCTTTTTTAAATAAAAAAAATTTAAAAAAATATTTTTTTTTATTTTTAAAAAATTTTTTTTTTTTTTTTTTTTTTTTTTTTTTTGCATGTATCAAGTCGAATAATTGTATATAAGTAAAATTATCACGAATATATTTTAATTTTATAGTCCCTCTCATTTTCCTTTTTTTTTTCTTTATTTTTAATTTTCAAACCAAGAAAGTGAGTGTTGTAACCTAATTATAAACCCTTTGTTTTTTCAAATGGTTGGGTTGAATTTGTTGTCCACTTTTCTTGTCACCTTCCTTCTTCCCTTTCTGAAAATTCTACTCCCTATTTTCCAATCACTTTTCCCAAAATTCCAATAATCTACTTTCTGAAAACTCATTCCCACATTTTTTTTTCATCTAATTAACCTTCTCTTATCCACTTTCCATCTCAGAACTAACTCATATTTAAAGTTTTAAAAGTTTTTATTTTTGATTTAATCAGAATAAAATAATCAAAATGTAATGAAATTTAAAAAATGGCTTTTTATACAAAAACAATTTTACAACCACAATCATTATTAATATTTGATGAAAACCCATCTTATTATTACCGTTAGTAAAAGGACATATAAAAAAGTTAGACAAGTATTGTTGGGTAAGATTAGCTGCACCAAAAAGATGGCCGTAGTACTGCCGCAGTGTCATTATTTTCTTGCCCTAATCATATTTCTTTGAGCCTATCCTTCCCAAAAGGAATAACTCATTTTCTATCCCTCCGACACCCAGAACTTGTTTCATTCGGAAGAGAAACAACGTAAATAAAAATAAAAAATAAATAAAAAAGGATAAAAAGTAAAATAAAATAGTTATTTTCGAAACCTATTCTGTTTATTTTCTTATTATTTATCCAAAAAAAAATCTAATTTACATTCATTTGTTTTTCTATTTCTAGTTCATCTTTCTCAGACACAACAAAACACAAAGGACACCACTGTGGTTCTTGCTTTTTATTATCATCACTCACACCTAACCAACCCTTATCTCCACATGTACGAACATTCAATCAATCAATGACAAACGGGGCACGCTTTAGCATTATCCCTCCCCATTAGGGTTTATCATTCACTGTTCACACCCTTTGCAGAAGCCTAGGGCTTCTCCGCGTTGGTAGAGACCACACACGGATCTGCACAATTTTACTTGTCTAAATTATGGATCTGGTTATGCGTACACACTTTTATGGTCACTTTGCAGAAATTTGTTACCAAATCAAAGCTCATGAAAAGCCTGAAAATGGGGTTGCTTCATGTTTGGGATGTGATCCATATTTGTAGACTGAAAGTGTTGTACGACATGTTTTGGAACACGGAATAGTTTCAAAGATTGGGTAAAGTACCTGAAAACAGTGTACATCCCAATGTTGCAGAGAGTAGTTGGGGGGTTTGCTGTTTCTGGAATTGTTCTTTCCTCATGTTCTTCTCCTTGAATAGTTGCCAAATATTTTCTGCAGCTTAAAATAATGAATATGTAGTTTCTCTCTCTCAGTATCTGATCACATAACTGCATTCCCTTAGGCTATGATCTACACATTTATGAAGGGCACAGTGTGTTACTATATATATAGTCTGTGGTGTAGGGCATTCCGTAGGTGTTCCTTTGGCTGAAAAACTTCTTTTGGATCTATCTAGCATCATAAATGTATTCTTTGACCAGTCAGATTTTGCTTTGAACCTTTTGGTTTTGTTTCTGGATGCTGAATTTAGGGTGCCATTGTTTTTCTTCCTTTTTCTTTGTTCTGCAACACCATCACATTATCTTGAATGAAAAGCGGAGGCAGGGGTAGAAAATCAAGGCTCTGAAGGCAGCTGGTTTTTCTGAAGCTTGTGTTGTGGCGGCGACACAGAGCCTGAAAATTTGGGTAAAGAATAACAGAAAATTGACGTTATCAAACTGAACTAACGATTGTTTTTTCCTTTTTGTGAATATCAGACTCAAATAATTGTTGAAACTACTTTGATTCCCTACATCTCTACTAGTAGAAAGAAAGTGGGGTTGGCGTTTTATGCACAAATGGAATCTAACAGTTCTGTTCCTTCCTATGATACTTTTTTTCTTTCTCCCAACAGATATATGGCTCCGCTAGCTGCTTAAACTTCTGAATTAAGTGTCTCCTTAAATCACTTCAGTTAGATGAGTCACTGAATATGAATAGTAAGTACAATGGTATTTTTTTCCTATCATGCTTTATCCTTTTCCTTTTCTTATTTCTTCTTCTTTTTTTCTGTAGATTTTGTAATGAGTTTTCCTTTTACATGAAAAGTTGAGAGAGAGAGAATTCTGAATTGGAGACCAATAAGCTGGTGCCACTTCCCATCTTCTGCTGGTATTATTTAATATTCAACACATTTATTTACCATTCTTTTCAAACTTCTCTTTTAAATATTGACAACTGTGAAACGGAAATATTAGGAATACTTTCTCTTATAATTATACATTCATACACTTATTTTTATATACACTTTTATATATATATATATATATATATATATATATATATATAAAAGTGTATATATATAAGTGTATATATAAATAAGTGTATGAATGTATAGGGCTGAAAAACACAGAACTTTAACTGCATAATGTGATGTTCGCAGTAAAGTCTGTGGTAATATTCTTGGTTTTATCTGTTCGGAGCTTCATCGTTTCATAGGGGATTGTGCACCATGCACCTCTGTAAGTGGTTGTTAAATTTAAATTGAATTTTCTCCCTTAAGAAGATTACGTTAGGGTAAATTTTTTCTGTGAAACTAACTGTTTTGGTGATTATCGTAAATCCACGTCGATGTTCTAGATGCTTTGAAACTGGCTCCTATAACACTATCTTTTGTATGGGATGAATGAGAGTAAAAAATTATGTATTTTTCTTCTTTATTTGACTAAGAGAAAGTGAGAAAAAGGGTCGAATTTTAAAAATTAAATTAAAAATTTTCTTTCTTTTTATTTTCCCTTTATTTTAAATTTCAATCATATTTTCTCCTCCTCGCTTTCTTTTCTCACCATTAAAGGAAAGGATAAAATACTAAAGTCCAGCGTGGGTAATAAAATATGAGAAAATATTTATTTCACGGTTCAAATAATTAAGGTACAGTGTAATTTTTGTGGTTTAACAAAAAAGAAGAGTTCATAAAATAAAATCACACAGAGAGAGGGTCGAAAATAAATCTTCTGTTAAAAAATAAAATGAAAAATAAGGTGGAAAAGCACAACAATGTACTAATACTATGTTTTAAGATGCATTATTGGATCTTATTATCGCGGCTTTCCAAGTTGTAACCGTGTTATCCTTCTATAAACATTATTTTTAATCTTAATTGTACTTTAGTTTCTATTTTTAGGAGGATTTAGTTCTTGTAATTTTTTAACTAAGAGTTTCGTTTCAAAATCTTATCAAATTCTTAACAGTAAAATATACGACTTATTTATTAACTAAAATACTTCACAAAGGATAAGGACAATGTATTCTAAGAGCAATTCTGAGTACAGTTAATCTATTTAATAATTCTTTATAATTAAATTACTCCATTCTAATTATTTTGATATTATTTTAACAATTATAAACACTACATTTAAATAAATTAGATATTTGTAATAAGTTAATCTTATAAAACATTTACTTTTTCTTTTTGGACCAGAATAACATCTACTTCATTTTAAAAGTATAATATACATTAAACAATTTATTCGATGAAAAATTAAGTAGTTTTCTTTAAGACACTGTATATTTAATTTAGTCAATAAGAACTTTTCATTGAATCAAATTGTTAAAATAAAATCCTTATACAATATAGACACACACAGAGAATTCAAAGAAATTAACAATACAAAAACTTATTCACGAAAATCCTTATACAATGCGCAAAAGAAAAATACATAAATATTTAGGTTAAAATAAAAACTAACTTTATTACATGTTATATGTTTTATTTTAAAACAATCTTTTATGCATCCTTTATTTTACATGTTTATATAAATTAATAAAGGACATACCTGAGCTATATTTCTTTCCATTATTGTCTCAAATTTTAAAAAGTGAACTTAGTTTGAATAATTAGAAAATTTGAAGTTTAATAAAAATAATTAAACTTAAAAAAGATCAAATCCACACAATCATTAATGTAGACTACAGCAAAATTTGTTTATAGCGTTAATTATATAAACTAATTTTTAACAAAGAGTTAAATAAATTGTTATAAATATTATTTTTCATTGTAATCCAACAAACTAATTTAATAGCTTCCATAGTTCAAGTAACATTTCCATTCAATCCACATAAAAAAAAAAAAAAAATTAAGTTGCACATAAAAGCTTTTTCTTAAGGAAAATAAACAAAGACCCAATCGAAAGGAATATTTTATCCTAAAATACGTACCAAATCTTGGTTTTTTTTTTTTTTTTCTGACTACGTACAAACATTCTAATATTTTAAATATCTTTAAACTTAATTTAAATAAGTAGTATTAGATTTTAATTAATATACATAGATATTTTAATGAAAAATCGTAATAAAATACTACTTTTTTGAGTGATTATTTATTCTATACGATTGATTAATAGTTGCGAAAAACGTATTAATATATGTGAGTTAGAAAGATTTAAAAATGGTATAACTTTTCGTTAAATATTTGTTTCCAGTGATTGATTAATAGCCATAAATAATATGTATAGGATCTTTAAAAAGAAGTGTTTCATAAATGAATATTTTGTTTTTCTTCCAACAAGTACTTTTCAGGGGAAAAAAACCATGTTCTATTGATGGAATATAAAAGAATATTGTTTTGGCTGTTTGTTAATTAATAAGTGGTTAACATGGAAAATGAAATTCTGCCAGTGTATATAAAATTAGGAAGAAATTTGAAGATGAATTTTATTTCAAGTAGCATGTTGTTCCCATGCATGACATAATTTTCATTTTAAGTCAAAAACTTATAAATAAGTATAGATTAAAGAGAAAGGTCTTAGGATTATTAATTATCAATATTTATCTTATCTTATTTGAATGAGCAATAAGACTTTTAAAATCGTTAGAGAAATTATAAAAAAATAATTAAATTAAAACTTTATCAATATGTTGTGTCCAAATTTAAAATTCAAATTCAAATTATGCTTGATAAGATTACGATAATATTAAATTTCAGTTTTTTCAAAAAAAAATATATATATATATATATATCACCATAAGATACAAATGGAGATAGAAATACAAATAGTGACCTCTGTCACTTATTTTATATTGAATTAAATTTCGCCTTGTACCAATACTTATATTTATTAGACGGGTAATCATGAAATTTATATAAATTCATAAGCGTATACAGGCATTTATAAATATTTGTTATTAGAATCTACAAATTTTCAAGAAAATACAAAATAAAAAAATAATATATATATATATATATATATTTTATTAATTAAAATATGAAATGTTGACCTCATTTAATTTTTTTCTTGAATCTAAATTGAACAGAAATCATGGATTAAACTATAACAAGATGACAAATTGCATTTCCTTGTGTTGGATTGGGTTATCTAGACAAAATAATTAAAATATATAGTAAACATTGTAATAAAATTTATACAAGTTATCAGCAATAAATTAAAAAATCAAGATATTATCTCGAAAATATAGGAACTCTTTTTTCTTATATAATATGTTACTCATATTATTATTTTTTACAAAATGTGTAAATTCTAAGAGAGATTTAATTGGACCTTTCTTTTTATTTATGATATGAGATTTGATTTTAATTTACTGCTGATAACTAAAACCTAAGAGTCACACTTAGAAAGCATAAAATTGGAATTTAAATAAGATAAAATCAATGTTCAAATAAGGTTATGTCTCTTAATGCAGGTCAGATATCTAGTTTATCATTAATAAGTGACTTAGCATTGCACATGAAAATTTTCAAATGATGTGTTGAGAAAAGGGAGTTACTTGATTTGGAGTCATACCAATTTGTTTTGTTATTTTTTCAAAACTTCTTCAACTCTTCTACCATTCATTACACAGAAAACTAAAATGCTGATAAAAAAAACACAGACAACACTAAAATAGTTTTATGTTCAGGTAAAAACTGTTACCTGAAATTACAGCTAAAATTTTCCCACAGATTAAAATATGCTTAAGAATATATTCATGAAGAAAAAATTTGTAGTATGCTACATTTATGGTTTATATTTTAGATAATTTTTTAATTACTCTTAATTTAGATAGATTTCATATATATACTCTATGAAATTGATTGTTAATAGGGTAACACTAAATATGTGCTTTAGTTTTATAGTATTTGTTAATTATGATTTCAAAATAAACGTTATAACTGCGTTAAATTTAATTAAATATAAATTAGTATTTTAGTTCTTGAAAACTAGCCTGCTATCAATTAGTGTTCAAATCAGTCTCTCTTCTTTTCTTTTTTTTCAAATCACAACATCAATTTAGCCTTTGAAGGATGGGGAGAGGGATGATATCAAATGCACTCCTTTAAAATCATAGGAAGTGGAGATTGATTTGGAACCTTATAAGAATATGAAATGACAACAATTTAGTTTCAAAGCATGATTTTGATGCCAAGAGACTATAACTAATGTCATACAAGTGATGTCAACTCAAGGTCCTAGGAACCAAAATGAATGTTACAAGATTGGGTGGGTGAAAATCTCTTGAGCACTGAACTCAACTCTGATTTTCTTAATTATACATTTTCTCCAGCTTTTAAAAAAATATTAACAATTACAAGAATATGTTTGTCAATTTGTAGTTATTTTTGTTAATTCTAGCATGGTGCATTATCATTTTCATCCTAACTAGGTCATAACCTTTTTCAATGATATTTTTAGACATCCCTCTTTCCTTTTATAGTTATTCTTTCAGATTTTCATCAGGGCTAGACTTGAACATGATTATAATATTCAACTATCATACAAGGCTAGGGCTATAATAACATCTAAACAAAAACCATCATAATATAATTAGTAACATAAATTATGATATTTGTTTTTTGACGAGGAATATCAAGTACTTGCGACACTTATTTACTCTTGCATAATAGAATGCTATTTTACTCTATTATTACTTAATCTTATCTAAATTAATACACATTAGCTTTACTCTGCAAAATATTTGAACATTGTAACATTACTAGTACGTTTTTTTTTCTTTTCTCCTTTTGAGGTCCTGATTAGAGAAAACTTAATGACCCCAAAAGGAAGCTAAACTTCTAGTGGTCCACACTTAACAGCAAGGGAAAGGGAAAGAAAAAATTGAGAAAGAAAAAGAGATAACTGCTATCCCACCAATCAACAACCTAAGAGAATAGGTACCTAACTGCATTACAGAAAACAGAGAAAAGGAAAATCTCTTTATCATTCAGTTGTCAAATTCTAATGTATAGTAAATTAATTGTGACAACTTTCCCTGTTTCCTCTAAATTATGTGTGAATCAATTGCAGAGGACATCTAAAAAGAAACACTGTTGATTTTAAAATTAACATCTAGAACATGTAATACACAAAATAAAGTGTTTTAAGAGTTTGTAAAACTGTTTTCTAGTTACAAATAAAATTTTACATCGTTAATTCACACAGTTAAATGATGGTGAACATTAAAAATTGATATGTAAGTTATTTTGGTAAATTTTTCATCTTTCACTAAAGAAAGGTGACACAAGTAACATTTTTACTTTATTTTTCTTCAAGAACATAATCTTATTATGAGTTTTATGCAGTGTCTTATACGCAAATTGAATAGACAACTTAACTGAAAATTGAAAGAAGAAATATATTTCAATTTTTATTTTTATTTTTTTTGTAAAGGCCACCTTTGTGGTTATATTAATTAGGTTGGCCTAAAAAGGTTAATAGATTTGAATTCCAGTATCCCGATAAAGGCTAATCAGGTCAGCTACTTAACAGTGATAGTCTCAGTAGCCATACAACCATGAATAATATAACTAAATTTGGAAAGCACTTAATCATCTTTTCTTAATCTTGCAGGGTATACACAGATACAGTTAAGTAATTATTTTAAGTCAAAGAAAAATGTGATTTTCTTACAACTATTAAGTACTTCAACTAATGTGCTATAGCAATAAGATATGTAGTTCATTTGGCAATATTTCCACATAACTACTAATTCATCATACAACTAGGACTTGCAAGCCTTCTAATTTTATCACTGAAATTTTCTAATTAATAAGTACCTGTCTTTCCTAAACCTATTCTTAACTAACCCACAATACTTGTAGCTGAAAACTTGCATCAAACATTCAGAAATGAATAATTCTATGGGGTAAAGAGTTTTACTTAAGACTTCGACAAATATATTATGCTATTCATAAAGAAACTTCTATTTTTGTTAGAAAACTTTTTTTCATATGACCTTTTTTTCCTAAGCCACAAAAATAATATTAAAGGAAAGGTATTTTAAGCCATTTACATATAACTAAAATCAGCTAATAAAAGAATTTATTCAATCTTTGAATTGGTACAACAAGAGAACAAAATTAGCTTGAGTAATATTAATCCAAGAACCAAGACATAGACCTAAGCTTAATAAACTACCCTAATAAAATAAAACAAAAAGTGTTGTCTGTGAACAACAGCATTACACAATAAGTGCAAGGATTACACATAAGACTTCGACAAATATATATATATATATATATATATATATATAACTTACCAACTTGTTTTAGCTCTTTTGGGCTTTTGGGTCTTCAAGTTAAACAACACACAGATTTAAAAAAAAAAATATTTTCAGATGACAGTCCCTTCCAACAAAATATGAATGTATTATGTTTTATTAATAATTTGACATATGCATACACTTTAAATGATAACAAACTGAAAAACTTGTCTAAATATTTTATGGGGTTGATTAACGAAACTCAAGTAAAAATGGAGTTAAAAAAACTCCATAAGAAATAATTAGTGCAACCAATATAATTGTTTTAACCATCTTAAAATATATATATAAGTAATTCAATCCATGATGTTTTATATAGTTCTTCCAACTCTATTTATATTTAAGGTAAATTAGATAAACCCAATTTTAATGATAATTATCTTAAAGTACATAATGATGATATATGGACACCCATATATCACAAAAATATATTTGGCATCTATTCTTTTTTTTTTTTTTTATCTCTTTATTGTTCCTGTTACATTATCATATCTACACTTTCCTTTCTCAAGGTATCAATAGAATTTGGTGCTCATACATCTTTATCCAAATACATATCCATGTATATAAAACAAACTAAAAGCTGTTAAAAAATTTTATAATTTTTGAGTGGACGGTTATAAATATATTTTTTTTTAAAGTTCAGACTCCTTCAATCTAAAAGAACTAAATATGAGGGATATCATTATATATATATAAGGTTTAAGTTTTAGTCCCACATTATTGTTCAAGCCCACGGTAAATTCTTTATATTGAGAAGCTTTCAATTCTATTTTAAAACTTTTTTATGATAAAATTACCCTTTTATTGTTTAGTATTGAAATTTCTCTCTCTATGTATATGCACACACTTTCTTTTTTATCTTATTATGTCAATTTTAACTTGATATTAGTCAATTATTCTATATTTTGAGAAATGATAACATATTGTCTATTGTTTGAAAATTTGTTGAAAATACTATAACTTTTGTAGCTTGTATTAAATTTTGATTAATTGTAAAGAATGTATTAAAGAAGCATCTTAAAAGGGTTATTAATATTTTTTAATATATGTTAGTTTCAAATAATTTATTTTTCCATGTTTAGTTTCATCCTTATATTCCTTAATATTTTCTGCTGAGCTGATAATACTAAGTTGAATATTCAAATGAGGAAGTCAATTTTAATCTTGACATTGAAGGGAATGTGGATCACCCATGTGTCTATTCAGTCACATCTATAAAGATTACTATCACACACTAGAAGACACTCGGGATGCTACCCACAGACAAGCTAAAATATACATCTCAGAAGTGACCCAATATTATCCTATTCTTATTGGCCTTATCTTAAATTGGTAAAAAAAGACAAAAGAACATGTAAATGCATTCGAAACATGTCTACTAGGATGTTTCAGGTGGTAAAATCAATGCATTAAGCAAGGTTTTGCAGTAAATAAAAAAAAAGAGATTGGTTATTTTTCTCAACTGAAATCATCATGCATAAGGCGGTTATATGTACCATGACACTGAATGAGTAGGTAGATACGATCAGAGCAGGAGCAGAAACATGGAAAAGGAAACGTGTTATGGAGATGAAAATACAACCGTTTTATATAATTTTTTTCCCAGATTCATAGATGTTGAGGGTACCTTACTCCGTTAAATTCTGATAGGAAAGTAAAGAAATACATAGCAGGCTTACGCTTTTCTCCGTCGGCACATCAAATATATGGATGTGATTGTTTTAGGCCTCCCAGGGTTTTCCCAAGGACTGAAATTCTGCAAATTGGTGCTGCAAAAATATCATTGACTAGTCAGCAGAATGTTAACCATGCACTTTGCTCATGTAAAATATTTAGAGAGGTGTGACTAGTGTTAACCAAAACGAGGTTTTGGAAATGGTTTTCCGTTAAAATGTTAAATCCAAGAAGACTGGTCATTTCTTGCCCGAATGTTGTGTTAATTCCTACACTATATACTTCATAGCATGTATAAAACGGTGGACGTGGAAGCAATAAGTATCAGGTTCTGTGTGTTCTTGTTTCTTCTTTGACGTGATTTTGAAGGAAATTGTGAGTGTTGGACCTGATCTAAACATCCATTTAGTTTAAATATCTTTCTTAATAATTACTTGTTCATTTTCTTGTAAGAAAAGAATGAGCACTGTTAAGCAGTGTATGAAAATGATGTACTAAATAATGTGGTGTGGAAGTTATCTACGAGACACCAATTTTGACTTACTTCTTGAGAGAACTCATAGTTATTGAAGAACAAGGAGGGGCTCCATTTGCTCAAAATAACCAAAGAATCATCGTCATGCTCCTTTGCGTAGTAGCTATGTTCTTTACCCTCAGTGATCACGTTCAAGGAAGGATGCACAATATGGCTCTTGGTACCAAATTCTTCTCCAGCTTGAGAGGGGTTCCAGGAACCCAATTGGATCAGATTTTGATTTGTTTGCTCTCTACATGGCTTTGATTCTTCAGCTAGGCCACGACTTCTCATCTTTTCTCTTGTCCTCTCTCTTGCCCTCTCTCTTGCCCTTTCCCTGCACTCCTTTGCAAGAGGATGGAATGCACTGAACTTCCTAGAATGCTTAACCCTTCTCTTCATCACTTTGTCCACTCTCTCTTCTCCTGGTTGCTCTTGATCTCTCACTACAACCTCATCAAGACTAGAAAGCTCTTCTTCACATTCCGAACTAGCAGTGCTGCAACTGTGCTGAACATTCTTCTTCTGCTTCTTTTTCTCCTTCGCTAGACGGTTGATTTCAACTTTTGCTTGGTTCAGTAGCCACTCCACGGTCTTGCTAGCCTTGTCAAAGCCTAGCATATCTTGCAAGCCGAAAAACCTCTTGGCAACATCAAGGGAAAGTCTCATTCTCCTATCCCTCAGTCCTCTTGCGGTGTTAATCTTGCTGTGTCTATCTCTCTTGCCGGGTCTTTTTCTGGGGATCTGATTACTCTTTTCAGGAGAACTCTCCACGGCAATACTAACTGGTTGAGGCTCGGGGTCTTGAGGTAGGGGTTTATGGAGCAAATCGTGGTGTTGTTCAAGGAAAATTTGAGTATCTTCAAAGGGAGGAGAAGGAAAGTGGAAAAAGGACAAAGGAGGAGGAGGGTCAGGGTTGTTTTCTTGTTTGGATGTTGGGTTGCTTTCAGAGTCAATGGAAAAGGGCCTGGTGTAGTAAAATGCTGGGTCATAATAGGAAATTGGTTCATTCCCATAGTGAGAGTGAAGCGTATCTGAAGTTTGAGATTGCATATTGCACCAAACAACCCTACCCTTGGAGAAGCTGGTGCAGCAGGTTGTAGATAGGACTATGAGGAAAACGATTGAGAATGACGTGTACTTCACTCTCCTCTTGTGTTGAAGGATTTCGCTTATTTATCCCTGCAGCAAGAAAATTAATTGGAGATAGTTTGTGCTTAGTAGAGAGTAACTGAGGTAGACAGCATTTAATGATGCAACATGTGTGTGCCTGTGTTCAAGTGTATGTGTGGGGGTGAAGAATGAACATATAGTAATTGTACAATTGGCAATGTATCAGACTAGTACTGCAGTATGAGAAAGACAGCACAAACAGTAACACTGATCATCAGAGAGAGAGAGAGAGAGAAGGAGAGTGAGGGGTAAAGATGGTTATATGTGGTGTGTGTGAGAGATAAAGAAGGGGGAGAAGAGAAGGGCATTTTATTGAAGGCAAAGAACCTAGGTAGCTTTATTAAATTTTGATAATGTTTGCTTTTGAGGAAAAAGCTAAGGTTGTTTGGGATGATACATACAATGTAAGAAATGAGTGGATGGAAGAAGTTGAAAGTTGTGGCACTTCACGTGGTGCGCATGTGCGAGTTGACAGGGAACTAAAGGCAACAAACTGAGCTCCACCCCCTCCCTTGTACCCCCTCATCTCATCACATCACTCACTTCACTTCACCCTCTCCAATCACCTTTCATTTGCTATACTCTACCAGACCCTCCTTTTCACATACATTTTCATGCTTTGTCCCACACCCAATAGTCTGGACTAGGGGTTTCACATGCCTTCACTTTTTATGGGAACATTCACACAATTTTCAGGGTCTATTTTGGACATTATTATGTTTTCCAAACCTTTTTTTTTTAATATCAAAATTCATATGTATATATATCTTTTATTAGGTTTAAAACATTTTAATATGTTGGCAGCATTTAAAGTATAATTTTGCTTTACTGTTTACAAATTTATAATGAAGTTGAAACTTATTGAGTCTATTCACAAGTAATTCTGAAAGAACAATTTGTTTAGAACTCAACCCATGGATTTATGTGTATTAACATATAGAATTGCATTAGTAAATGTGTCCTGAGACTAAATTTTTAAGGTTAAATTACTATATTTAGTCCTTATAGTCACTATCATTTTAGGTTTTAATATTTATTCATAAAATTTACATTTTGATCCCTGTTATTCATTAAAAGTAGACAGTATAAAATTACAATAGAAAATGATGACGAAAAATATAAAAGAAATAAAATTTACACTTTTCTCGTATAATAATTAAAAATTAAAATAGAGATAACTGTATAATCAAATAAATAATTCAAACAAGTTTTAATTAACATGTTATAATCAATGTATATTTTTTGAAAAAGTAATAATTCAAGAAAGGTAGGACCATACTGACGTCAGCCTTCCCATAAATCAGTCCTTGCCTCCACCTTTCTAGTCATCTCTATTCCTAAGAATAAAAAGAGACAGTATTAATATGCTTTCTTCAATATATATTTTTATTAGTAGATAACATTATAAAATATAGCATAAACTAAAGTTATTAAATCAAGTAACATAAAATGCATTCAACAACAAAAGAAATATTAAAATAATGTAAAAAAATGTAAGAAAAAAAGGCTTAAACATATTTTAAAACTTTTAAATTTAGGATAAATTTGTTTTTGATCTTCTATAAAATAATTTTTTTAATTTGTGTAATTTGAATAAACTTTTTAGTCAATCTGTCTCAATTTAATTATTTAATGATGTAAATTTAAAAAAAAAATGTTGAGAAAGTGCAATAATTTGATTTGGATGGTCTTAACGAGCTTGCACTGTGTGATGTGCAGTGGGAGGCAATGGTCCTTTGACTGGGTTTGTGAGGAACGTCGCTTTCAGTAAAAAGAGAAGGGCCATCAGCTCTAGTCTGTGGATGCCTGCATGTGAATCTCTATCTCTTCCTCTTTGGAATTTTGTTGTTGATTCTCCTTCCCATGCGTGCTTATCCTTTCTCCGTCATCATTTCAATCTCTTTTTTCTTTCACATTACCAAAAGCTTTTTTGGAATATCTCCTACATATACTAACTACTACACGTTAAAATCTATAAAATAGACAATTTTTTAGCTTTTCATCTTTAATGTTTTCTAATTTCTAATTTTGAGTCTTCAATGGAAGCTTGAATATTAATTTGGTTTTTTTTGGAGTAAGTGACAACATTCAAAATCATTTGATGATTAACGAGTAAGGTCAATTATTACATCAGCAAATAACGAATGATTAAAAATATGTTTTATTATATGAGATTATTCTATTGGATTTCTATATAGTGTGATAAATTATTGAATAGTTCATATTTCAAGATCACATGAATTAATATGAAAGTTTAGAGTGATATTTGTTAGATTAAAGTTCCAAAAATTTTATGTTTAGTTTTGATTATATAGTTAAAGTATAAAATATGATTTTTTAGATATGTGGTTATCATAGGTAAATATTTTGTAATGTGATTTTAGTGTAAGAGGAACCTTAATCAATATAAAGAGAAGTTATTATAAGAATTTAAGAAAAAATAAATAAAGAACTAAAACTTTGCAAAACACTTTCAAGAATATGAACAAAGATATACAAAGAGAATGAACAATAAGTTTGAAGAAAACATTAGACATATAAATAATTATGATAATCTCATTCTAAATAAAAATATAGGTAAAATATTTTCATTTTTTAGAATAAAAATAAAAGAAAGTTAGTTGGGTTACAAGGATAGAACACAAAAATAAGGACTGGCAATTTAGGAGAACCAACTAAACAAAGTCTAGACTTTTCATCTTCTTGTAATGGTTTTGTTTGAAAGGATTTAAACAACAACCAAACATCTCCCTTATCTTTCAATTTATGTAAACATGTTTATATAAGCATGTAATCCCTTCATTGTCACACAACTTGCTTTGGAAGAGTTTTCTCTCCATTTGTGAGTCTTCTACATCTTCTTCACCACATTTTTCTTCTTTAGAGGTGACCAATATTTTAAGAAATTTAATTTTTCTTTGTTATACATAAATTATTTTTCCATTTTTTTGTAATATGTTAAAATTATAATACAAAATTATCAATTAAGAAGATTGTGTAAAGAAATGAAAATACAAAAAAAAATGAGAATATAATAAAATAAAAAATGGAAACAAAGAAAACTAACATAACAAAAGAAACTTAAAAAAATAATATTCTACCCTTGATTGGTATAATTAAACATTTTATTACAATATAAAAGCACACAATAACAAAAAATTTCATGAAAATATTATTGTATTATTCATTATTAAAATCTCTAAAATTAATCATAAATTAAATTTTAACAATAAAATAAGGATACAAAACACCTACTTTAGTATCTTCTCTAAATCTTAAAAATTTTATCACATATTTATTATGTCAAATTTTTGGGTAAGTGATGACATAAAACTTTTATTCTAAATTTTCACATTATTTAAATTTCCTGTTATGTTTATTTATGATATTTTTAAGATGAGAAGCATATTAGTTACCATCTTGATAACAAGAAAAATTAAATATGAGTCATTCTTTATTACACATGGTCGAGACAATAGATAGAAGCAGTACATGCGCCAACATCAGTTTTAAAATGACAAATGAGTAATCAAATAATTAAAATTAGTATGTACAATTAAACTAAATAGAATTGATCTAAAAAACCGTGATAATACAAGACCAACCTCTATGACTCTCACTACTTCTATAAAATGGATTGATATTATCTAGTGAAATGAATGATTTTAAATAATATTAAATACTTTGATTATAGAATATTGATTTGAGCTTTAGAAAGAACTTTTTACATATACCTTTATTCTAACCTAGATCAAAGAAGATAATAAATAGAATTACCATATTAACAAAAAAGAGTAGAAGACGTCTTTCCATTCCACACAAAAACACTTATACTTAAATTTTGTGTGATCACCCATTGAGTTTAAGGGATCTATGTTATGATATGTAATAAATATATGGGTGGTAACTAGAAAATGCTTAGCTTTTTTTTCTCCACATCTAAAATATCTTTGGATTATGATTCGCAACCAAGCATAAGCATATATGATATATCTGCAGAGGACCAACCTTTATGGAGTGTGGACCACTAGAAAAGACATTAGGGCATTACATTAAGTTACCAACCACATTCTACAAACTTCCCACATATAAGGGCCTTACCATAAGAGGTAACTAAACTTTTTTTCATTAGGGTACTCCTACAAATTCTACGCATTCACGCAATATCAGAATTCGGTTTTGTTGATTGTTCTTTCCAGTTGAAACCAGGACACAGTTAATAAAATTATCTATCAATAATTATGTATATATGTATATTCTAATATAAATAAAAAACTTGTAAATAATTATAGTACTTGTACTATTTAATAAATAAATAATTGTATTACTGGTAGAAAAATCTGTTAACTAATTAGTGTTGATCATTTTTTTCTGCTGTGAAGATCGATTGTTGAATTTGTTTTTGGACTTTCAAGCGATATTATACATCGCATAATTAATTTAGAAATGAAGTAAAAAAATATGATTTTATTGAAGGCTCAAAGTGTCAGTTAATTTAATCTTTCTAAAGTAAAAATATCGTAATAGTTGTGAGATCCGGAGTAACTTTTCCATTAAAGTAAAAATCTATACATATTTGTTTGTTTTCATAGCATTATTATTGCACACATAAATTGTTAATTTTCGTTTAATATATTATTAACTTTTCTCTTACAATTTTTTTTATATATGACCCAAATCACTATGTTAAGAAAATCTCAATTAGACGGGCACATTAGAGTATATATTAAAAAACAGTAGAAATAGTAGGCATGATTCTGTTGAGCCCATATAGAATATGGAAGGAAATGGTTCAGAGTGGTCATTTCTTCATGCACCTCCATACATTTTTTTTACACTTCATCAATATGAAACTTTTTTTTTTTTTTTTTTACTTGTACGATCTTAAAGGTAAAAATATCATTCAAATTGTGGAGTTCAGAGAAAAGGAGAGACATTTTATCAGAAGAAAGAAAAACAGTTATAATACGTTGATACCATTACTTGGTTTGACTCTACTTTGACAAATGTATACGTTATAAAAATAATAATATTTTAAGATTTGATGCATCCATCTATAAATTGAAATTTTATTGAAAATGAAAAAACTGCATCGTCTTTCTCTTTCTTCTGTTTTCGTAAATTGGTTCTCTTTTTATTTTTCCTCTGGAGTGTGCAGTTTGCGCTGCTATTTGTTATGTGGGTGGTGGCATGTAGGTGGTCCTGTGTGGTGGGTTGCGGTGGACATTTTGTTCGGAGGGTGACAACTGCCTTATCCTTTTATTTTTGGACAAATTCTTTATGCACCCCAATACACTCTTCCCGTAACTCCATATTTTTTCAAAATGACAAAATTGTCCTTTGGAAATGACTAGAAAGTCCTTCAGCAATTTTGAAATAGAAATTGAACGTTTGAACAGTATCATAACAGTGCCCGCATAGTGCGAAATTGGTCTATAATTGTTCATAGAGGAAGTTGTTTTTGAAGGTTTATAGGTGCATTAAACGGTGGAAAAGCCTCTTAAACGTGTAGAAAATATTAATCGACGACGAAGAACGACAGAGAGGTAAGATTTTTGCATTTCGATATATTTTCATCGATACGTAGGGCACTCGGATGAAAGTCATCCGCTTAGGAATTTTTTTTTAAATTTGTAAAACGGATGGGTAGCCATCCAATTTGTAAATTGTAAATCGGATGCAAACTGGGGAGGTGGCATCTGATTTACAATTTACAAATCGGATGGCTAGCCATCCGTTTTACAAATTTAAAAAAAAATTGTAAATCGGATGGCCAGTGGGGTGAGTCCAACCGATTTACAATTTATTTCAAAATTGTAAATCAGATACGGGGCATCCAATTCATACCATATCGTCTTCTCCGACGCAGCTTCACCCTCGGCGACCACCCAAACACTAAATTACCTACTCTAATTATCAATACTACTCACACATTACTAATAAACATAAAAAATTTCTTACCTTTCACTTGTTTGAACCTTCTATTGATATCTTTGCCTCCTCTCCTTCACTGTTTTTCCACGCAATGTAATTCAGACACGCACAGGCACAATGTTCACTGAAGGTGAAGGTGTGACGACGGTGAACAGGTAAAAAAGATTAATGGGATGTTGCAACAATAAGCAATGGAGCAATGGAGCAATGGATGAACTGTGAAGGAAGAAACACGAAACGGATGAACAAGAATGACATTGCCAGTGGGTTAAGGAGGTGAAGGAGGTGAAGGGCATTTACGTATTTTCCTATTTTTCAAT
>Ga0099824_1005222_pt1 | contig 18378 bp, 8 predicted proteins | sample SiratrowhiteBW_FD_76837 | JGI IMG/M metagenome (GOLD analysis project Ga0099824, IMG submission 76837) | Root nodule microbial communities of legume samples collected from California, USA - Siratro white BW | ecosystem: Host-associated > Plants > Roots > Nodule | place: USA: California... | reverse complement strand
TTTTTTATCTCAATTTGGAAGCCTTTTTTTTGTTGAAGGTCAGAATGAAATTGAAATTATCCACAGATTTGCATTCCCTTTTTACATGGAAAACAAAGCAGGTTTTTCCCTTTAATTTTGTTTTTTCTTTTTTTTTTTTTTTTTTTTTTTTTTTTTTTTTTTTTTTTGTCTTTTCTCCCTTTCCTCTCAAAAGTAAGAAGGATGTTCTCGGTAGGGAGGAGCTAGAATGAAAATTGATCATGTTATCGACTTTGCCCATGTTTTGGTTGAATTTATTCTGGAAAGGAATCTCGGAGAGAGGTTTAACATCATTTCTTGAACATAATCCTTGCGAAATGTGTGTTTTCTTTTCTATGCCTCCCAGCATAATGCGTGTCATAATGTTTAAATTGTCTTGTCTATTATTATATCATGTTTCATTTTATGAAATATATATATATATATATATTTCTATTCTTGCCCTTCCAATTTTTTGTGTACAAAGTTGTATTTCTATGGAAACCTTGGATCTGCTTTATTTTTCTTACCCTTTGTTTTCTTATTTCTGACAAGTTATTATTCTAAATATTTTGGAAGCTAGAATTTCAGGATTGCCCAGGGACTTAGTTTTGTTTCATTTTGTATGGTTGCAGGTTTTTGTTTTTCTTGCTGCTGAGTATGAAACTCCTAAGAATTCCTTGAATCAGGTAAGAGCTGATTTGTTTGTTTGTATCTACATTTGAAATATAATTATTTCTATTATAAGTTTTTCAGCTCCTTTTTATAAAGGAAAAAACAAAAGGAGGCCATAATAATGGTTATAGATTTTGTTTATATTATTCATGTCACTCGGATAACTTGCCTTGCTGTTTATCTCCCCCCTGGGGTATATGTTGTGTCATGAATGTTGCTTAGGTTCTTGAAATTCCATTTTACAGATATCTCTATGGGATGGTATCATTCCCTCTAAAGAACATGCCAAGTTTTGGATTCATACATCAAATAAGTACCGTTTCATTGACCAGGTACACAAATCTAAGAATGTTTTATGAGTAATTTATGATTTACTTCAGATTTCGCTAAGCCTTAACATTTTTATTTTTTCATGTCCAGGGAAGCAATTTGCGTGGCAAAGAATATAACCTGACTATGCACTGGCATGTTATGCCTAAGACTGGCAAAATGTTTGCAGATAAAATAGTTATGCCTGGTTACAGATTGCCAGAGGAATATAGATGATGTATTGTCATGATAATTCTGTAGCTGTAACTCTACCTTTTCTATGACGGTTAGTTCAAAGAAACTAGAATCATGGAGTTTGTGTTTTGGAAAGTGAAATCAATAGCATTTGAATGAATACCTAAACATCAGAAGTTTGAATTTAGTCTTAAATTGTGTCTTGCTTGATCTCATCCTTTGCAATTCATCCTGAAAAAAAAAAAAGGATATTTATGTAGTGTTTTCTTGGAAATTTTGAAATTGTTAATCAATTAAAAGCGATGCCTCTCTACCTTGAGGAAGAAAATAATAGCTTTGTTGAGGTAGCTTTTGCATGGCAGTTGAAAATTTATATTAAGCTGTGCAACTTTTGAAAATAAAAGCATGCAAACATAAATACCATTTCACTTGATAATCATTTTTATAAAATTATTTGCATCCAAAATTATTCGATTTGTAACCTATATTCTTGGTGTAATTTATTGAGATAAAATCTGAATTTTCGAAATTTTGTTGAATGATTTTGATTTGGCTGGTTGATCCATGTTGGGATGGATAATAAATTTAACTTGAATTGAGTGAGTAGAATTTTTTGACACTATAATCTGTTATTTGAGATAGATAATTAATTATAATCAATTGCTATGTCATTGGCAATTTCATATTAATAATTGGCACGAATTCTTCGTAAAATGAAGTAATAATTATTGTTATATAATTTGCGGATGTATTTTAAAATTGAATATTATTTTGGTGATCAGAATATATTTTAAATTTTTATATATCAAATTATTCAATTTAGAATATAATTTTTTATTCAAATTGTACAATCTGAATTGTAATATAAATTGGATTTTGAATTATAAAGTCCATAATATAACTTAGAATACAAAAGTTGTATTTTAATTTTTTGTTTTAAATGGTGCAATCTAAAATATAATTCTTGTATTCCAAACTTTATAATACAATACAAAAATTATATTTTAATTATACAATTCAAGATAAAAAAAATTATATTTCATATCGTATAATCTATTTATATTTTAGATTTGTATACTCCAAAATAATATTGAATGAAGAAGAGAATAGAAAGGTTTATTTATTTATTTAATTAAAGATAAAATGATAATTTTCCTCCAGGGGTGCAGGAGGAAAACGGGCCTTCCCAAGAAACCTAGTAACTCCGTCTTTCAAGATTAAAATGGAAAGTCTTCAAAGCAGTTTTCATTCATTTTCAACCATTTATTAGTTTCGGGTCGGGTAAAACCTAGAACGAGTATCGGACCACTCCACCCACCCAAATCTGAAAAACCATTTCCTTCTTCACCATCAAACTCACTCACATCGTGGCTTCAAAAACCGAAGATTCCTTCAACGATCTGCGACCCTAGCGTGTGGCATCCACATCTCCACTCCAAACAAAGCCATTATCTATCGAAACAAAGAGAAAGCGAATCAGAAAATAAGAAAGAGAGAATGGGGTTTGGTTTGTTAGCTTCGAAGGCCCTCAGACCCAACTCGAGGCTCCTCCTCTCTTCCCAAAACCCTACCACCTTCTTCCTCCGAACCATCGTCTCCAAGACTCAGCTTCGCAATCCCGAGGCCTCCGCCGCGCAGTCGGAGCAGCCGCCGCCCGCCGATCTTCCGCCGCGGACTCCGCTTGCTGGCGCGCGCGTTCACTTCCCCAACCCTGACGATGCCATCGAGGTCTTCGTGGACGGTTACCCCGTCAAAATCCCCAAGGGAATGACCGTTCTCCAGGCCTGCGAGGTCGCCGGCGTCGACATCCCGCGGTTCTGCTACCACAGCAGACTCTCCATTGCCGGCAATTGTCGTATGTGCCTCGTCGAGGTCGAGAAATCGCCCAAACCTGTCGCCTCTTGCGCCATGCCCGCTCTTCCTGGTTAGCTTATACTGTTTATGTTAGGGTGATGATTTCGGTGTCTATTTCGTGATTATCTTGTATGATGGTGATTTAGATCGTCAGACTTTGATATTGTTGGTGATTTGAGTGATTCTGTGTATCGTGACTTATTTTAATTTTATTATTTGAGTCTGGTTTCCGTAGGATAGAGTTTTAGATGGGCATTCTCGAACTTAGTTGTTGAGTTTCAGGTTTCTTGATATTGTTCAGTTTTCTAATTCGTTGGAATAGTTGTCAACTTTGATCGGTTGATGTTATATGAAAATTATAGTTTGTCGACGATGGTGATGCTCGAGAAATTCGATTGAGTTATATTGAGTACATCATTCAGTCGCCAGCTGACATATATGCGTTCTGTAATAGAGTTAATTTATATGCATTGACCTTTTAAAGTTTTGTAGATAGTTCATCAGTCAGAAATTTTGATTAGATGACTTTTAAGTAGTTATTGTAAAACTCAACAAACTTGTTGTACATGACAATTTATTGCTCATTTTGCTGTTTTATATATGATGTAGTTTGTGCAAATTTCTTTAGCTTAGTTTTTCTCTCTTTTTCGTTATTTGCACTATAGCGTATTTTTCTTTTTTAAATGTCGGAGACATTTGGAGAAAAAAATCATAATTTGCCATTCAGTTTTGCTTGTGGTATCTTCGTTTTCTTTATCAGATATTACTTTGTATTCATTTAATATTCATATACAGTCATATACACACAAAAACAGATAAGCATCCTTGGATTTTGTTTAATGAAGTTTTTAACCCGTTGTTGCTATGATTTTTGTTAAAGATATAGTCTAATAAAATAAGATGTTCATCTTTAGGGATGAAAATTAAGACTGATACACCTGTGGCAAAGAAGGCTCGAGAGGGGGTGATGGAGTTTTTATTGATGAATCATCCGCTAGATTGCCCAATTTGTGATCAGGGTGGAGAATGTGATCTTCAGGATCAGTCTATGGCATTTGGCTCTGATCGTGGGCGGTTTACTGAAGTGAAGAGATCTGTGGTAGATAAAAATCTTGGACCTCTGGTGAAGACTGTGATGACTCGGTGCATTCAATGTACAAGGTCAATAGTGGACTAAACTTTATAATTTTTACCCCTGCAAATCTGATTATTGTGAATGCAAATTTTAATATTCTGTTTTCTCCTGCAAATCTTGTTCCTGTGAATGTAGATTTTAATATTCTATTTTTCCCTGCACGTCTGGTTATTGTGAATGCGATTTTAATTTAATAAAAAGCTATACATTGGAAGTCGTATTTATGGCTTGTTTCTTCAAAAAAAGTTATGAAATACTTTGATTTGTAGAATGTTTATTTGAATAGTATTTTTGTAAAATTTAAGGATCCCGTGTTGTATAATTCTGTTTAAAAATGTAGTGGTTATGACGTTATGATAGTTAATGAGAGAATTCACAGGCCAATTTAACTTGCATATGATGAAAGTGATTTTTGTCAGTAATAATTTAGTCTGATTGTTTTGTTACTTTTTGCTATGTCAGCTGAGGACCTTCTTTGGTTTCTTTTATTTCTGCTTTTGGCATTTGGCATGTGTTGTTAATTTTTGAAACCCAACCTTTGACAATTGAGAAACTCTCCTTGCTATCAGTTAAATTGCCTCGATAAACAATGTTTTCTGAGTGCTTGAAAGGGCTCTGGTGGAATGTTTCTTTCTGCAACAGGTGTGTTAGATTTGCAACTGAGGTCGCTGGGGTTCAGGATCTTGGAATGTTAGGTCGTGGCAGTGGAGAAGAGATTGGGACATATGTTGAAAAACTTTTGACTAGTGAGCTTTCTGGAAATGTCATTGATATCTGTCCTGTGGGAGCTCTCACTTCAAAACCGTTTGCATTTAAAGCCCGAAATTGGGAGTTGAAGGGCACCGAGACCATTGATGTTACTGATGCTGTTGGCTCCAATATTCGAATTGATAGCAGAGGACCTGAAGTGATGCGCATTGTTCCTCGTTTAAATGAGGTAGGTTTTCTCATGGAAATATTTTGTTGAACTGTTTGTTATTCTTTGTGGTTTTTAAAATTATTTAATTTCTGTAGAAAAAAACATTGTCCCATGTTTGCTGGTGCTTGAGAAATACTTCTCCCTTGTTTTATGAGTTTGTTTAGAAAAAAGGTTTGTTGTTGGTGAGCTGATTAACTTAGTAGGAATTGATGCACACCTAAACAATACACTGACGAATTTTGGCTATAGATTTTTTTTTTTCTCATTTCATTATGACAATTACTACCCTTTTTACCTAGTGTGATATGGCTTCTGTTGTTGTTTTATGGTAATTACTTTTATGGCACAAGCAAGATGGTTTTCTAACATTCTTTACCAGCAGCCTCTGAAATACATTGTGCATGGTTAAAGGAACTATATGCAGTACTCAATTTTTTGATGTTTTTTATAACTTAATTTCAATTTGATTGCTTTATGTTAGTAGAAATAAAGTTTACTTACTCATTTTGCCCATATAGTTGATTTTTTTTAATCTTATAGCCCCTTTACTTAAAAATAATCTATTTTAGTCCTTATAAGTACTATTCTTAATCACATTTAGTTCCTATACACTCTAAATTTTGCCCATATAGTTGATTTTTTTTTAATCTTATAGCCCCTTTACTTAAAAATAATCTATTTTAGTCCTTATAAGTACTATTCTTAATCACATTTAGTTCCTATACACTCTAGGAACTAAATGAGGTTAAAAATTATATGTATAGGGATTAACACAGTATGTGTAGGGTCTGAATTATATAATTTTTAAGTATAAAAACTAATAGGTAAAGTTTGTACAACTATAAGGAAGAAACGAGTTTATAAACCTAGAAATAAGTAGAATGTTGTGGTATTGAAAATTAAAGAAGGAAAAGAAAACCTTCAACTAGGGTCTACTAGAGATCAGAAACTGTTGACTAAAGAAACATCTTGCTCTTTCCAGGCAATTGAAAAAGAATGAAATAGTGAATTTATTCAAGATAATTATATGTTTACAAAATAGCGTCTCAATTCATCCTATTTCGTCTATGGAGGATGTTCTAAAAAATTATCATGATCTTGTGGGATTAAATAAACTGCTAAGTGTTTTTCTGATTATTCGTGACTGGATAACCATACTTTCATAATAAAATACATGAAGTTTTAACCTATGATTTTACACTCCCATTTACAGGCAGTTGCATTACTAAGATATTTAACTGATCTTATGTTTTTGGGAGAGGGTTGTTGGAGGGAATGTATGAGGTTTTGAGTGCGATTGTGCCATTGACCATGAATTATGGAGTAAGTCTTATTTAAATTGTGCGATTGAGATCCTCTTATTTAAATTTTTAAGATAGGGGCATACAGAGAGAGAAGACTTTACAGAGTCCCGCGTGCACTGTATTAGGCCACACAAATTGTGATTCAAATAATTTTATTCCTTTCTCCATATTAATATTTCATATGAAAAGCTCAAATGAGAGAATCCAAATTTGTGTTAAAATTTAAGAGAATCCTCATTGTATGAGCAACTAGTGAGGATCCCCTGTAAGGGTTGATCTTTTGGGACCAAGGGGTTTCATTTATCATTTTCTGGGTTGAATTTATAGTTCTTAAATTGCTTTACATTTTTATGCTTTAGGGAAAACTTTGCTCTATTACCAATGGGAAGATCACTCTATCTTTCTCTCCTTTAACAAAAATCCCTTCTCAGGGAGAGAAGAGGTTGGTTTATGTTCTTACTTTTGCTATTTTTGAGGCTTGAACTGCTTGCCCATTGCAGGATATAAATGAAGAATGGATTTCAGACAAAACTCGCTTTTGTTATGATGGTTTGAAAAGGCAGAGGTTAAATGACCCCATGATTCGTGGTCCTGATGGACGATTTAAGGCTGTTAACTGGCGTGATGCCCTTTCTGTGGTAGCAGAGATTGCCCACCAAGTTAAACCAGAAGAAATTGTTGGAGTAGCTGGGAAACTTTCTGATGCTGAGTCCATGATTGCCCTAAAAGATTTCTTAAATAGGATGGGGTCAAATGATGTATGGGCTGAAGGCATTGGTGCAAATACTAATGCTGATTTCAGATCAGGATATATTATGAATACTAGTATTGCTGGTCTTGAAAAAGCAGATGCGTTCCTGTTGGTTGGTACCCAGGTATTTGTCATTATCTCTATTTATTTTAATAATATTTCTGTATTTTATTGTTACAGATGGTCAAATATATTCTGTGTATAGACTATAGATTTTCTTTCAGTACATCATCTCATAATGATTGAACTATCCACTTATGTAAATTAGGAATCCCATGTTTTTGCTTTTTTCCCATTATAGAGTATTCTATTTTGTTGTCACTTCTCTGGGATACCTTCAATCCTCTTTATACTCTGACAAAAGCTATGAGAGGTTGGTCTGAAGTCTTACGATGACATGCTGAATAGAAAATGATTTTTTCCTCATCATTTTTTTTTTTTGGCAAATATCCTGTTTCTGCACTGGATCTGATTTTGATAAATGTTGTTTTGGGCATTTTATGCCATGGAGGAGCTTGAGTTATTCAACAATTTAAACTTTTTGAAGTGTTGTGTTTTGACTTAGCTCATCTATTGGTTATATGTTGGCGTGGATCTTCCATGCATGCATAATTCTTTTGTAGCTTCTAGTTGTCTTTAATTGCATATGTGTTCATTCTCAAATTTGCAGCCACGGGTAGAAGCTGCTATGGTTAATGCCAGAATACGCAAGACTGTCAGATCAAACCAAGCCAAAGTTGGGTACATTGGGCCTGCTACTGACTTCAACTATGACCACAAACATCTTGGTACGGACCCTCAAACACTTGTTGAAATTGCTGAAGGTCGCCACCCATTTTTCAAGACACTTTCAGAAGCTAAAAACCCTGTTATCATTGTTGGTGCTGGGGTTTTTGAGAGGAAGGACCAGGATGCAATTTTTGCTGCTGTTGAAACCATTGCACAAAAGGCAAATGTTGTCAGACCTGACTGGAATGGCCTTAATGTATTGCTTCTCCATGCTGCTCAGGCTGCTGCCCTTGACCTTGGACTTGTTCCACAATCTGAGAAAAGCCTCGAGTCTGCAAAATTTGTATTTTTGATGGGTGCTGATGATGTGAACTTAGACAAGATCCCAGATGATGCTTTTGTTGTTTATCAAGGTCACCATGGTGACAAGAGTGTTTACCGTGCAAATGTTATTTTGCCATCGGCAGCATTCAGTGAGAAGGAAGGAACCTATCAAAATACCGAAGGATGCCCGCAACAAACGTTGCCTGCAGTTCCAACAGTTGGTGACTCCAGAGATGATTGGAAAATAATTCGAGCTCTGTCTGAGGTGGCAGGAGTGCGTTTGCCCTATGATACAATTGGGGCTATTCGTGCCCGAATTAGGAATGTAGCCCCAAACCTTGTCAATGTGGATGAGAGAGAGCCAGCCACATTGCCATCTTCACTCAGACCAACCTTTTCTCAGAAGATAGACACAACTCCATTCGGGACTGTAGTTGAAAATTTCTATATGACTGACGCCATAACCAGGGCATCAAAGATAATGGCACAATGCAGTGCTATGCTGTTGAAGAAGTGAAACATGGATTTTTTATTTTTTGGTTTCAATAATGAAGAATCACGTTTATCAATTCTGGCCATGCAAGACTTTGCTTGCCTAAAACTTATTGGATGTTGTTAGTATCCAATAAATTGAAACTAGGATTTATCTGTTCCATTTGTAATATGCGGTGTGAAAGCACCACTATTTAGAACTGTTGCCGTGTACAATTTGAGTTATCCGACTGATTGTGAAAAGTTTACTCGACTCGTTCATTTTCCGTAGTCAGGAAATGCGGAGTCAAAATTTATTGCAAATTATTTTCCTTTGCTGTATGCAAGAATGAACAGTTCAAGCCCGGGGTAAATTCGACGTACTAGGTTACTGGGGTAAGGAGAAAGATAGAAGTGACAAGTTGAAAATTGAGTTGGAACTTTAAAATCACCTAGTCTAAGGTTGCATTGGGGATTTGGTAGAAAAAATGACTGGGTTCGAACGATACAAATGTCACTTTATGCTGATTAATGGCCTTGATTTTATTTTTTTGATTTGTGGGAAATCCTGAGTTCATGACTTGGACTGCTTCATTCCTCTAACATATTATCAGGGATATTGTTAGTGGTAGATAATTCATTGAAAGCTCTATATTCTCACCTTTCACTGTTTTATTCAGTTGTCTTTTTTATTCATGAATTATTTGCATTTATAACACGGCACGAACATCTCTAATCAAATATCAAAGAATTTTGTTTTTTATAGTCATTTAATTATAATTGATATATATAATAAATTTGTTGAGTGTTATAATAATTATTTTTAAAATTATACTTAAGATAATTTCTAATTGAGTAATGGTATAGAAATATTTACTTCGATAATATGTGAAAATTAAAGTTGAGAAGTTCTCTTCATATTTCTTGAAGACAAGTTTAGCATACAAAATGGAACCTTGTACTGGAAGCATTCCAAAATCCACATTTTTATTATTGTATCATATCGATTTATCTTTTCCAAAGCATTTGAAGTAGCAACACAAAATGAATCTACGGAATGAAAACTTGACGCAGGACGGCTAATGATTCTATTTTCTGCTCCTGGATGTGACAAGAGTTACTTCTGCACCTTTGAATGTGAGGAGATACCTGTCTGATTATATGCGCTGTCCCAATTCTTCCCATCAAAAGGTCTGATTTCAACATGGGTCAATGTTCCAGGGTCAACACATCTAAATGTAACTGCAACCCCATCTGGATTTGAGCGTGGATAATAGAACGAGGTTATGCCACAGATTTTACAGAATTTGTGCTTTGCAGTCTGAGTGCCAAAAGTGTAAGTTGTGAGAAACTTCCCAGAATCTCCCAAAAGCTCAAAATTGTCAGCAGGCACAATGAAGTGAGTATTGCCTCTCATGCTGCAGGTTGAGCAGTTGCAATCCCATGCCACAACACTGGAAGGAGCGACCACTTTCCACCTTACACTCTTACAATGACAACCTCCAGTGTGTACCACCTTTTCAGCATCCATTTCAGAGTTCTGAACAGTTGATTGATTACGAATGAAATGTTGGCTTCTATAGTAACAGGCTAATCAAAGAACACTGAGATTGGTATCAGAACTTAGAATTAAGTAGGGAACAAGTTGGAATCATATCCATAAAAAGGCCTTTTGATACAAATTCAGTAATAATTAGATTATGAGTTTGTGAAAAATACCCATGCTGCTAACAAATTACAGATTTTGTTTCCAAAGAAACAGAGAAAGAAAAAGGGTGGGGGATTTTGCAAATCAAAGTGAGGAATGCGGTGAGGCTCATATAAATTAAACATGGACTTCTATTGTTGAGATGAACAAATCTTTGATGTAACAAAATGGGAAGAACTAATGATTTTGAAATATAATTGTGCAACTCAATCAGGTTTCAGTCAGGACCTAATGAAAGTACAAAGTATGCACATAAAAAAGTTCAACTTACAATCAGATAAATGTGAAACTTATTATCACTAATCGTCCTTATAACACATTCACTAACCGAACAGCTTGGAGAATGCACAGCAATATCACATTCATACCCTGGCTCCATAAGGATCCTAAGCAGTAAACTTCAAGACAACTAAAAGACAAAATCATGGTTCAGGCATGCAGCATACCAAAATGAGACAACTATCTTGAACTGAGGCAACAATAGTTTTACCTCAAACTACGACAACTTATCATTATCCCCCTCTGCTCTTGTCGATTCCAAACTTTGCATACCCATAAACATCAATGTCATATATCTATTTATGAGCAAACATGTTATATCACAAATCAATTAATCACTGTGGTGGCACCGTGTTTTGATACCAATCTAAGGAAGAACTTCCCATAAACATCTCGCAATTGTTTCAAGCCACAACCAGTCACCCCTCCCCTCATATCACCTCTTAAACCTCTATAAAATTTACATGAGCTTTATGAAATTTCCAACAGCGTTGTTGGTCTAAAGTTCCAACAAATAACGAAACATTGATCAAAGTGCACGCAAGAGAAAATAACAAAACAGCTTAGTTCGCAAAGGTATTCGTCAACAACAGAGAGAAGTATTAAGAACTACAGCAAAACCCTTTGCCAGAAACCGAATTAAATCCAATATTCTCAAAACCTTTTCGCATCAGATGGGTATTAAATAAATAAATAAATAAATAAATAAATGAAACATTTCGTACCAGTTATATGGTCTTGCAGGTCTTGAACTTACTACTTTTCTTTGAAGTAGCAAAGACTAAATATGCCACTACCTTCTGCCCTTATGTCAGGATTAAATATTCTTTATTATTTTCTATTCTTGTTTCATATCTATACGTTGATTTGTTTTCTTTTTTTAATAAAAGAGACATCAATTTTTGTCACTAACAAACACGTATTGGTATTGCGCTAAATAATGAAGATTTATTTATCTTTAATCCCATCAAATCACGGTTCCAAGGCAGAATTCATGTTTTTTTTCTTTATGTCCGCCAGTTTTTATATTTTTTAAATTTCGGATACAATTTTTTGTTGAAAAAAATTATTTAATAGAATAAGAAGCCGGTACACATTCCTATATCATTATTTTCTTATACTTTTCATGTTTAAAATGTAAGTCTTATATTAAATATTGACCATAATTTTATTGATAATGATTAGAAGTAATAATTAAAATATCTCTCATTGTTAATATATAATTTTAGATATTTTTATTTAAGATTAATTATTTATGCATCTTAGATAACAAAAAATCCATTATTTATGATTCATTCAAGGACACTTTCATACATTATTCTGTTTATTGTCTGTTTGAGAAAATAATTTATTAATTAATCGGGAAAACAAAAAATTTAAGGAATGTATAAATTATTTAAATTTTTTAGTATAATAGTCAATTTATTGTGTCTATGGAGATGCTGGAAGAAGTCGTCTTCTACGTAGCCCATGCTGTAAGTTGGGCCTTACCCTCCAGATTTGGGCAACTGCTTCCTGCACTATATATCTTTTAGCATACACCCATCAGTGAAAGAAAACAATTAAATGCCCTCGTGTATTTATAATTTAATGACTTCAATTTAACATTCTAAAATATATTTCTGAATTTAGAATATGGAATCTATTTCCGGAATATCTTTTTTAGAATACGATTTTTATGTTTTGAAATAATTTTATAAATTTTACATTTCAGAAAAAATATTTTAAAAAGTCAAGTTATTCATTTTAAAATATGATTTTCAGAGTATAATTTTTTCTTAATATCTTTTCTAGAATGTAAAATTTACTTTTATCAAATAAATTATTACGGAATGTAAAATTTATATTCTGGAAAGGATATTCTAGAAATAGGTTCTGAATCTTCATTTGAAAATAAAAATAAATGGTCTGGTATTTCTGAAATTGATGGGTGCAGGTTCAAATGGATATGGTGCAGGAAGCAGGTGCCCCTGATTTGATTCCTTTTCTGATGAGTATTGGGCTTCGATAAATGGATCTAAATTTTATTTTCTGAAGATTTTTTTTTTGTCTTTTGTGGTAACTGATTTCGGCATTCGTTGAGAGCTAGATAAACGTTACGTGAAGAGGTAGAGCACAAACTGTTGTATTTCACTTTCCTTGGCCAAGCTACAATATCCACTGTAACAAGGGTGTGAGTACACACACAGAATAAAAGCAAAAGTAAGAAAAATATGTTAAGAAAAAATAATGAAGTAAAACTGTTCAATTTCTGGAGTTAAATTTATTATATACTTATAAAATATATATAACATTTATTTTACTCTTTCCAAGCAGAGTTTTTCTTCTTCTAGTTCTTTCCTATTTTACTTTTATCCATCTAATACTTTAAAAAAAATTATTATTCATAGTAATAATTAATAGTGATATAATTGGCCACCGAATCCACATTTATTGAATATATATTATATCATACTATGTGTTGCCTTCTCTAAACGTACTCGATTCGCTTCACCGAATTCTTGTTATTGTCGTTAATGTCCCCATGCACGTGTCCATGCATTTAAACATATAGATTTTTTGTGGGAATATTTAAAGATGTAGATGCTCTAAAGTTTTGAGATTTGTGTCCTCATACAATTAACCATGCTAGATTCTTCAAGCTTTTGCTGCCTTATTTTGTTCCATTTCTTTGACACGACAAGAGAAGAAAAGAGAAGAAAAGTAGGTGTGATGCCATTGCCATTTCCATGCATTACTGCTCAACGACAATGCTACCATTTAAATTATCTTCAATCCCACAATTTTGATTTTCATATTTGGAACTTGTAAGCTGTTGGTTTGTTTGTTTCTTTGTAGACCAGAAGAAATAAAACGCAGAGTTTTCAGGATGTCTTTGAAACTTGAAACCCTAAATTCAATGAACCAACAAGTTCTTATACATTTACAATAGAAAATCTATTGTAGACCTTTGTGTCGGGCGGTTATTGACCTTTTAGGGCATGGACATAGTCCGAAATATTTTATACATCAGGTCTTTAAAGTTTAAAAAGAAAAAATAAAACAGTGACAAAGCATTAGTTAAAGTTTAAGTTTTTAATAAATTTAGTTATATTTTTATTAAATTATTTTAATCAATTAATTGTAAAATTTTAATATTTTTTAATTGAATCTCTATCATTTAATTTTTTATTTACTGAATAGTGAGACTGTTATTTTGTTTAGGTATCTTATTTAATTGTTTTCACAAGTTATATAAATTTTTTATAATTAATATAAAAGGATATTATGATTAATGTAAAAAAATATATAACTTTTATTTTAATTGAAAACAGGTTGGATAGACGCTTATTAATAATAGAGACAGTCCTTTAATTATTGTAAACGAATATGTGAAAGTTATATGAAAATATGATTATTTGATAAATTTTCAATAAAAATAAAAAAAAATTTATATTAACCATAATATTATTTTATATTAACTATAGAATTTTATCTCTCTTACATACAGAGACAAGTAACAAAAATATAATAATAATCATGAAGTATAGATACTTAATAGAAAAATTTAATAATAATTAAATTAAAAGTATTTAAATTTACAAGATATTTAAAAATTAATTAAGTATCTAAAAATGAAAAGTAATATAGTTATTAGAACAATTTATTTAAATATATTATATTCCAAATCAATTTAATAGGATTATATTTATCTTTTCTTTTTTATTTTTTTAAATGTCATGAAAAGTTATTTCTTTATCTTTTTTATTGAAGATCTCACATTAATTGAAAATAAGAAGATAAATTTTTTTAATAATTTATAAAGTGATTATAAATCTTATCTTATAATTCGATTTTATAAAATTAAATTAAGTTTAAATTTTTTGATATAATATCAAAATTTATTTTAATAAAATTATTGAACCAATCAGCAGCTCATGGACCATCTTCATATATAATGACATAAAAAGTAATAATATTATCTAAACTAGACAAGTCTATATATATTCTGATACGTCGCAGTACTGAATTTTTTGAAATTGATCTAACTGTGTTTTATTTACTTCTTCTGTGGCACTTCCTAAATTGATTTCACTCGTATTTCATGCTTCTAACTTTTTTATTTGGTTCTCCCCTTGCCTTCTGCATGTAGTTAAAGGTCTCGTCTATTTCTTTCTCTGTCCCCGTCAAGACCACGAATTCTGAAATTCATACTGAAACTGTAGAGTTTAATCAAATCAAGATAAAATATAGTTTATTAATTCAATTAAAGTTAGAGGGTGATATTACATCATGCATTATTATGGTTCAAATGTGTATTCAGTAACTGCGAGAAGGTAAAATACTATATTGATAACAATAGGTGTTGATTAGAATGGTTTTTTATTTTCTATTGTTATAAGATAAAATTATCTTTACTGGTAGATACACTTTAATAACAGTTTATGATAATATTGAAACGACTCTGTCTTTCAACTTTAAAAAAGGTACGAGTTTGACATCTTTAAAAGCATTCAAACACTAAACTCAACAAAGATTGATAACAGTAATTTTGTATTGAACATTGTTCACCATTATTGAATCGATAGGATGCCCAATATCATATAGACCGTATCACTATATATAAATCTCTCTTGACAAAGTTTGCTCTAAAATATAAAATACTACCACTCCACTTCAGAGAAAGAAAAGTTAAATTGTAATTTTTTTATAAATTTTCTTAATTATTATTTTCAATTTATACATAAATTTATCGAAAAAAAAATCATAAATCAGTTGCAGAAGAGTTGCAGTGATGCAGAGAATGAAAATGGTGAGTTAGTTTAGGTAGTAAGAGTTGATGATTAGGGTTTTGTTTAAAGGTAAGAAAGAAAGCGAAAGGAGGGATGGGTGGGGGAACAGGTCCATGTTGTTTGAGAAGGTAATTGTGAAACAAACCACATACCAACCCAAACACTTCCTTGGACCACATTCTCATGCTCCTAGGGCCCTATATATATATATATATATATATATATATATATATATGCCATTTTTACCTTCTACTTTTCAATATCCACACATTTTTTTATTCTCAATTACAATTTTCTTTCCCATCTTATTCATGTGTGTTGTTGTACGCAGAAGTTACAAATGCTAAGGACAAGAAAAATACTGTGCTTGAATCCTGGTCAACCATGACTGTGACCATACATTCACTATTTTTCTTTTCCATCTCTATCTCAAAAAGCAATACATAAGATAAAAAGCAACTCATAGATAGGATAGATGATGTATAAATCCAATTCCTTCAGAGTTTTAGGTTATAAGTGGTGTTATCGTTTTATGCGTTAGCTCTTGTTTTTATTTTTATTTGTTTTTTTAATTTTTATTTTTTGAATTTTTTAACAAATATATTAAAAGATTTACAAATCTAATATTTTAAGATTTTAGATTAAAAGTAATAGATATATTGACTTTTATTTTTATTTTTGTTTGTCTTTCTCATAATTTTTTTAATTATTTTTTACAACAATTTTATTTTAATTACGAATTTTTATTTTTATTTGTCTTCCTGATATTTTTCTAATCAAATTTCACAACGATTTTACTTTGATTACGTGACAACGTAAAGGATATTGTAAGTGAAATTATGATTGTGTTTAAGAAATGAATTTTTCATTTAGTTTAGAGATGGTTTCAAGCAGGTGATTTAGTACGATAGATCGCAATTCTTTAATAAAGTGGCGGTGGATTTTCATTTACACTTGATAGTTCGTGGACTACTTCGTCAATAGTTCGTAAGCGTAATCTTAATTTTCCGTTGATGATTCTCCATTTGCGGTTGTTGTTTTCGTAAACCCAACCAAGCCAAAAAAATTTACTTCAAATTTCATTTTATTTAGTACATCTGACGAAAATATCAATTTATCCTTTTCCTTGTAATAAAACATGTCATATCATAGTTGATAAATGAAAATAAATTTTATGCGGGTTGTGAAAAGATCTTTTTTCCTTTTCTTAAATATCACCTATCAATTGATTAAAAAATCTATCATCACTGGCATTTGCTAAAAGATATTGAGTGTTATGCAATATATTAATTATGCGTTTTTTTGTGATGTCCCACGAGATATCTGGTGGTCTAAGTTTGTACAGTGCAAGGATTAATGAGTGGAAATGGCTTAAAGTAGATGTCTCTTCAAAGTGATCCAAAGACATAGAACTACCTTCATTGACTTCTTCAATAATTACATTTATAACTTTATAAATCCGATTCGACTAGATGGCTCACATGTAGGTATATCTTCTCTATCAATATTTACCTTGTTTTTCTTTCAAGGAATCCTTTATCCCATATTAAATAAAAAATAATTAATTTTTAAATTTATCATAATTTTAAGTACTTTTATCTGAATATTCATTGAAAATCATTATTTTATTAAAAAAATTATATTTTTTAATTAAAGTTTTATTTTGTCAGGAATTAGAATAACATGATCGTTTAATTTCATATAATGAACTTCTACAAAAAAAAAATTAAGTTCATTATTTATAAAAGAAAGTGATATTGTTTCATTTTATAAATTAACTATTAAAACAAAAATCAAATTAAATAGTTATGTTATCCCTATTTATGATATAATATCAATTAAAAAATATAAATATTTTAAACATTAATAGAATAAGATTTTTTAATAGGAATTCAAATGAAGATAATTAAATTTATGAAGAACTTAAAATTAAATAATTTTTTTATGTAAAGATATATAAATAATGATGACATAAAGTAACACATCTTAACTAATGACAAAAGTTAATACCCAATTGAAAAAATATATAAAAATTTTAAGTAATTAATATAATAAAAAATATTATGAAAAAAACTCAATTAAAAATATTAAAATTTATGATGAATTTATAATTTAATTAAGATTTGGATGAAATATAGGAAAAAATAGCATGTGGTTTAGATCATCCAGTCTTAATAACTGATTTTCATATAATATATAATTAAAGTTATTATTTTTTATAAATTATTTTTTTAAATATGTATTGGGTCAAGAGTGAAGATATTTTGCTACAAAACTATATAATTTTTGAAGAGGGTCCAATTCCAACCAACATGGCCAATACTTGGTGCTCCATCAATTATTGAGTAGTAACGCTATGAGACATTTTATTTTTACCATTAACTGTCTACCTCTAATTCCACTATTTCTAACTGGGATGAGAACTGGACAATAAATGACATATAGGTGAATTCTAAAATGGTATTTTTGCACTGATAAACTTTTCTGTGTGAAACTTGTTTGGTTCGGGAGTAGGAACTTTATTATCGAAACCTAATGATGGGTTAGATATCTATATTATTGCATTAACTTAATTCAATTATTTATTACTTTATCTTTCAATGTTATTGGTTAACATTTTCTTATTATAGAGGAGAATAAAGAAAATGTTTCCAGAGATGAATATGTTATAGATTCTTCACTCAAAACTTTATTTCTTATATTATATTAGACATCAATAATTTGATGTTGATGAATAATAATTTGTATTTTTACAATTTTAAATTAAGATGATTTTAAATTGTATTTTTCTATTTAAAATTTAAGCTTTAAGATTAATATTTTGGAATCATTTATTTGTGCTTAGTTTGTATATTAACATTGTATTTAAAAATATCATTTATAAGTTATATATATATATATATATATATATATATATATATATATATATATATATATATATATATATATATATATA
>Ga0099824_1005221_pt1 | contig 18388 bp, 12 predicted proteins | sample SiratrowhiteBW_FD_76837 | JGI IMG/M metagenome (GOLD analysis project Ga0099824, IMG submission 76837) | Root nodule microbial communities of legume samples collected from California, USA - Siratro white BW | ecosystem: Host-associated > Plants > Roots > Nodule | place: USA: California... | reverse complement strand
TATAAGCAAAATACACTTTGGAGTTATTAAAGAATAATGATAATATTGAAAATTCTCATATATCTGATAAGATGTATAACGGAAAATGTTAAGTCAATATATCTGATAAGATTTATAACCAGAAATGTTAACATAAATACACTTTGTTGTGACAAACAAGTCATTCTTACTTTAAATAAAAGGCTTAATTACGAATTGCCAATCATAAATAACTGATTAATACTTCAAAAATAGACACCAGTATAATAACATAAATATTTTATATTATTTTAGGTTAAAACTAAAACTTTTACTTTTACAAAACGATCGTTTATAGATATAAACATGCTTAATTAATATTTTATAAATTTACAAACTAAATTAACTACCACAAACATGTAAGATATGAAAATAACTTATTTTAAGAGTTTTTAATGTATAAGTCACAAATATTTTTAGTTAACTTGTAATCTATTTAATTTTCTTCTTTTAGTGTATCTTATGTTTTAATATATTTCTTTATTATTTTTAATTTACTTTATTTTTTATCATCTATTTTAATTTTATAGATATAATCAACTATTAAATTATTTTTACTATTTATTGAATTACTTTTAAATTTATTATATAATTTACATTTTAAAAATTTAATATTTCATTATATTACAGAATGTTATTGAAAATTACGTACAACAATTTAGTATTTAATATAACAATAGTTTATATTAAAAAAATGAAATTTTTAAAAATAAATACAAATTAAATTAAATTAAATTAGTATTAATTACATTAACTAATTTTAAATAAAATAACTTATCCAAGTTAAAAAAAAACACATGCAACTTTTAGAAAAATAAAGTTTAATAATTTTTGTTAAAATATGAATTTTAATTATATAATAATATACTTGTATGAAAAAATCAATTTAATTTATGTAGTATAAATTAATTTGTCAACTAACTTTATCTAACACTTTTAATACAACAATATGTAACTTTATCAAGTATCTGATCTGTAGGACCCACGTCGCTTCCGTTCTCCTATTTTCTTCATTTTACAAAATTATTTATTTGCCCCAACATCTTTTCTTTTTAAGTGTTTTATGTTATTTTATGTCCAGTTTTAATAAAATCTTCATTTTTTAAATTTCAAAAATACATTCTTGCTGTGTAAAAAATCACTAGAAACAAAATACCATGATTAACTGTAAAATAAAAATTGTTTATTTAATCTTGTAAGAATTAATTTAAATTTTTATACCAATTCTACTTCTCAAAGCCATGCACACTTTTCCTCTTGTCATTTATTGCTAACAGACAAAACCATGAAGATAGCATTATATATAAGATAACATCACAAATGATTATGCACTGAACACAACATGATTGAGACACTGTTGTTCCTGTTCCTGTTCCTGTTCTTGTTCCTCATTCTCCGGTACACCGGAAAAACCATCTCCGGCAATCTCCACCTTCCACCAAGCCCTCCAAGCCTCCCTCTCCTAGGGCACCTCCACCTCCTCTCCACATCCCTCCACACCTCCCTCCACAAGCTCTCCGCCGCCCACGGCCCCCTCCTCCTCCTCCGCCTCGGCCCCTCCCGCCGCCTCCTCGTTGTCTCCTCAGCCGAAGTCGCCGCCCACATCTTCAAGACCCACGACCTCGCCTTCTCCTCCCGCCCCACCTTCGCCTTCGCCGACAAGCTCCCCTTCGGCGGCGCCGGCTTCGTGACCGCCCCCTACGGCCCCTACTGGCGGTTGGTGAAGAAACTGTGCATGACCGAACTCCTCTCCCCGCGGCAACTGGAAGGGTCTAAGAAGGTGAGAAAGGAAGAGATTGAAGGTTGGGTGAAAAGGGTGTTGGAGAATGCGAGAGGGAAGGGTGGTGCAATCGATTTGGGATCTGAACTCGTGAAACTCACGAACAACATTACTTGCAGAATGGCCATGAGCACTTGGTACCTTCTTCTTCTTCCTCTGTATAAATGTTTTATAAATAGGGTTATACTTACACCATTTTAATATATTTTTCACTTGTGAAAGTATATTTTAACTTTAAGTCTTAAGTGATGTCAAACATTATTGAGTATACTAAAATAAATAGGACCATAATTTAAAATATATTATATTAAAATCATGTTAAAATAATATAACTTGTAGAAAAATTCTATTTTTATCCTATTGTTGATTAATTACTTCATTTGAAATTCATTTTTTTAATAAAATATTATATTATAATATAATGATAATTTATTTTAATGTCAAATAATTATATTTTCCTATATATAATATTAAAGAATTAATATTTTTAATATAATATTTTTTAACTAAAATCATATTATTGTATTATAATCTGAATTGAAGTTTTAAATACGATGTAAAATAACACCAATAAAAGGAAAATACCACCGAAATAACCTTTAATAATATATAACAATATACTACACTTAGATATGCTGTAAAAAAAGGTTATTATATATATATATATATATATATATATATATATATTCGTAAAATAATGTTATTTTTTAAATATAATTATTATTTTATTAAATGAATCTAGTTAAATTCATGTAGATTATAGACTAAACCACTTGAACAAATATATCCCAATTCATTTTAAGTAAAACTTTTCTTTAATATGATTTAATTGGCTCTTTTTATGCATTCATGGAGTCAAGTTTAGTAGGCCAACTTCAGTGACGAGTGCAATAAATATCATTGAATACAGTTAATCACCCTTGTTAGATGGATCTGTTTCAATATCTCTTCATAGCTTGAATTGCACAAACATGGGGTGAGAAAAAAAAAAGAAAAAACATAAGTGAGAACTTAAAGTAAAAGTTATTTTGTTAAAAAAAGAATAAAATATTATTTTCTTAAGATTATTGACTGTAAATTACTTTTATTAATTACTATTATTCATATTTTACAATAAAAAATGGGGGTGAAGGAGGGGTTAAATAGGAGAAAATATAATGTGTGTGGAATCCTCAACAGAGCCTTTTTGTCATGATCGAAGCTGTAAAATCTCTAATTAAAAACAAAAAACATTTTAACTTTTAGGTACTGACAATTCTAACACAATTTTAGAAAAAATTTAATACATTAAATTTTTAACTTATAAATTACAAAGATAAAAAACAAATCTTATATATGATAAAAATATTATATATATATATATATATTTCTTTTCATTTTTTAATTTTGGATAAATAAATCAAATTTATTTTTAGTTATATTCCATTAATTGTTTATACATGAATTTTAAATACATAAAAATATCTCTGATTCTCAATTTATATAATTTACAGTAAAGTAATATATAAATCCACGTCTTCTTGTCCTATATTTTGATGATCATGTTACGGGTTTACGTGTTTATCTGTATCGAGTGCTGGATAGGTGATGATTGTTTAGATTTCAATAACATGGTTCTATGGAACTGTTTTTGGTGTGTTTTGGCACAAGTTGTTCGGAGAAAAACGAGGATGCAGAGAGGATCAGAAAGCTGGTAAAGGAATCCTTCGAGCTTGCTGCAAAGTTATGCTTCGGGGATGTGTTGGGTCCTCTCAAGCAGTTCAGTTTCTGGGTCTATGGCAAAAAGGCTTTGGATGTGAGCACAAGGTACGATGAGTTGTTGGAGAAGGTGCTCAAGGACCATGAACACAAAAGATTATCACGTCACAATACTGATGAAGAAACTCAAAAGGATTTGATGGACATTCTGCTAGATGTTCACCATGATGCTCATGCAGAGTTCAAAATCACAAGGACTCATATCAAAGCCTTCTTCTTGGTAAGCCTCTTTTGTCATGCTCATCATTGCTTTCACTCTTAATTGTTGTTGAAGAAAAAAGGATTTTGATGAACTCCATGAAACTTAATATGAAATTTCCAATGTTTATATTTGGCCTTGTTTATAGATGTTTTTTAATACATAAATTTATATAATTTATAGTAATCTAATATATAGATCCGTGTGCTTCTCTCTTATATTTTGTTGATTACACGTGTTTATTTATCTGTATTTGTGTCGTATATGTATCTGTGTCACTACCGTGTTATCCTATATTTTGGAGATTACATGTGTTTATCTATCTGTATTGGTGTCGTATATGTGTCTGTGTCAGTATCGTGTTACATAGCGATTAATTGTTGTTGAGGAAAAAGAAGATTTTTATGGACTCCATGAAACTTAATATGAATTTTGTCTTGTGGGACAAGGACCTTTTCATTGCAGGAACAGGCACCTCAGCAGAAGCAACGCAATGGGCAATGGCTGAGCTCATGAACCACCCTGAAGCCTTTCAAAAGGTGAGAAAGGAGATAGAGTTGGTCACTGGCAATGGTAGGCTAGTTGATGAGTCAGATGTTGGCAACATGCCATATTTGCAAGCAGTTGTGAAGGAAACACTGAGACTCCATCCAACAGCACCAATCACAACAAGAGAGTGTCGCCAACACTGCAAGATAAACGGCTTTGACGTGCCACCAAAGACAGCAGTGGCAATCAATTTGTATGCCATAATGAGGGACCCTGATTCCTGGGACCACCCAGATGAGTTTCTCCCTGAAAGGTTCTTGCAAGAGCAGCATGAGGATTTGAGTGATGGTAAGAGAATGAAGTTCAATTTTGTTCCATTTGGAGGTGGAAGGAGAGGGTGTCCAGGAACAGCACTGGCTTTCATCTTGATAAACACTGCAGTGGCTGCTATGGTGCAGTGCTTTGATTGGAAAATTGGTAAAGATGGAAAAGGAGAAAAGGTTAATATGCAATCTGGGTCTGGCTTGTCTTTGACCATGGTTCACCCCCTTATCTGTGTTCCTGTACTACATTTTAACCCATATGATGTATGAGACTTATGCAGATATCAGTGTAGACTTATGCAGATATCAGTGTAGACTTATGCAGATGTAATAAATCATAAAAATAAGCTTCATACTCTAATTTCTCGAGTGATTTGAGTAATATTTATGCATGCATTAAAGTTTGATAATGGTTTTTTTAAACAAAAAAAGAAAGGTGGTTTGGAAAAACCATGAAGAATAATCCACACGCCACAACTTTGTACCTGAAATGGCAACTTAGAGCAATAATTCAGTAACCATTCTATTCCAATACGTAAGGAATACCTACCACATTGAAACTATAACCCATATTAAGGATCACCCATTTGATCATCTAACTTTTCCTAACCACAAAACTCTAGCCAACTCAACAATCAAAGTTATTATTCAAAACCACTATAAATAAAAGTTCCTACCATAATTTATTATATGAAGTGATAAAATCTTCAAGAAAAAATACGACTTTTAAAACTAAATTTGGGTTTGAAAGTCTGGGTCATATATGACACTTGTCTTAATATAGTTACCACAAATCAAATGTATAAAATTAATGTAATTTTGAAAAATATTTATTTTATCGCTTAAATCATAGAAAATTAGATTCTTTGTTAATTATTGGCTTTTAGAAACACAAAACACTAATGAAAATATTTAGGATCGAGAAAGGTTGACCTTATTTCAATAACGGAAAATCAGTCGATTGGGTAATTTTTCCTTGCAAAAGTTGGTATTTTTAATTTTAAAGTTTTAATAATTGTAGTGTTTGGATGAGGATTTATACTTTTTATAATTCACATTGTTCAGATAACAAGACAGTGCTCAAAAGATTATACTTACTGCACTTATACACTACTCAATTAAATTAAAAAATTAAATTGAGTAAGATAAGTTAGAGAGTATTATCATTTTAATAGATGGTAAATGAGATGATTCAAGTAATGTACAAAAATAGGCTAAACTATACTTTTACGTTAGAAGTCACAGCTAGCTGATGCAAACCGTGAAGTGTGACAAAATCTGAATTAGTTATGGCATTGAAAGAGCTTCCCCATCTTGTCATGCTTCTCCCATTGTTCATCAACACGCCAGATGAAGTATTCGGCTTTCAAAACTGGACTTTACATTTACTATAATTTTATGACAATGTACCTTCCTGGGGCTGTTTGTTTTTTTAGCAAAGACTCCATGCATTGATAATGTAAAAGTTTTCTATACCATCACTCAAATACAAACTGACATGTATGATAAATTTGTTAACTTTTACAATGACTTGATAAAAGTTAAAGCTTTTCTTTTAATTTCAGGAGTAGATGCAACAGTTTTTCACTTTACAAATATGGGGACAAATTTATTATGAAAAGCAGACCGGAGAAAGTAAGGAAACTGAGATCCATCACAAACCTAAATGTATGAACATTAATTCCACTGCAGAGGAACATTAACATTTCTCAGATCCAGTATTATTGAAAGTCTCCTACAAAGTTTTATGCAAAACTATGCAAAACTTTATTGGATGGACTAAAATGGGGTTGGTTCAATTATAACATACAGATCCTAAATGAAAATTAATGATCACATCAACCGGAATAGTTGAGATCAAGGGGATGAGAACAACTTTAGCAAGGATAAGCTTGAAGATACATAGAAAAACTGAAAATGTTCCATGGATGATTAAACTTTATTCAATAGCAACATGAATTGTTTTGAAAGAGAAAAAAGTCCTATTTGCATTCTTGGAAAGCAGCTTTGAGCATAAGTCATGGCAAAAGCCTCACTTCTAGATACATTGAGCAGACTACTCAAGTTCATCATACCATTCTTGAGTTTGCAAAACTATGCCTAACAGCTATCCTGAAAGGTAAAGTAAGGAAAAGTAGATGGCAAAGTATATATATAATGCACAACAGCAAGGGGACAGAGCAAAAGAGTCCTTACCCAAGATAAAGGTGGCTCTATGGGAATACAAAATTCTAAAGAATACTGCAACAACTAGATCTCTTTTTAGGATTCTGGCATTCAGTTTCTTGAAATGGCATCTTAATTTTTGTTCCTTCAAGTTCAAGGTTTACTTTATCCCAGTTTGATTCATGTCCATCCACAAGGATTTGCTTCCTACTCACTGTTCTATATACTTGAGAGAGGAGACCAATGAAAGCTGATTCCACATTGCTGGAGTCAAGTGCAGATGTCTCCAGAAAGAATAGACCCTCTTGCTGAGCAAACTCTCTTGCCACCTCAACAGGCACTGCTCGAAGAGAACTCAGGTCAGATTTGTTGCCAACAAGCATGACAAGTATATTTTGATCCGCGTGTATCCTCAGCTCATCCAACCACTTCTCAACATGATCAAAGGTTTGCTGCTTGGTTATGTCATATGCTAGTAATGCACCGATTGCACCCCTATAATAGGCAGTTGTAATTGCCTGGTACCTGTGATGAATGCCAACATTGTCCATGAAAATGAAATAGACATACATTTTGAGGACACTTTTCAGAAACCAAATCAACCACATCTATATAAACTAACAAAACACAAAATCATGTCAATTGGTAGACTAGTAAAATTAGTTAACAGGCATATGGTTATGCAGTTCATGGTAAGTTGAATCTGGCATGTGATACACAGGAGAGTTTTGTAACTACAGTTAAAACCAAGGTTTTAAATTGCAATTTTTTTGGGTAAACCATATACATATTATTGCTACATCATATCACCGACTTTGCCAATGACTGACTAAGGCTTGGACCTAAACTTCACTGAAGGGGGCCAAGTTCAGAACCACTCCAACCAAGGACTTGTTGGTAGTTGAAATTGCAATCTATTTGTGATTCTAGACATAAAGGGGAATTGTAGACAAATTCAGCTGATGCGACCACAATTACAATCGCAAAAGGGCCCAAAATCTTGATGTTGCGGTTGAACTCACTGTCATGGAGAGATTCTTCACACACTACCCTATTCTGTTGCAGCAAAAATGTAACAATTGAGCGCACCAAGAAGCCACCAAATGGTAAGCATTTGATGATTATCATATTTAGTTGAAGGACCATAATTCACCCACATGCATCTTTTTGGTTTGATTACATTACATTGAAAAAACTATGCTTTTTTAGTAACTCAAAAGATCTCATGAGATCTCAATCTCTACCTCTCAGATCTTATTTCTATACTTAATCATTTCCTAAGAAAATAAAAATTTCAGCTCAACACAAGCAGAGTGAGACTGTGGCACAAAATCACATAATAATACTAAAAAAAAGTAACTAGCTTTGGAAATGAATGCATAGTAGAAAAATGTTGGACCTTTCTTGACCAGCAGTGTCCCAAATCTGTGCCTTGACAAGCTTGTGGTCCATGACGACCGTCCTAGTCAGAAACTCCACCCCAATTGTGGGTTTCGATTTCATGTGGAATTCGTTCTTCACAAATCGATTCAGAAGCTGAGACTTTCCAACCCCAGAGTCACCCACCATCACAATCTTGAACATGTAGTCTATACCCTCATCAGCATCACCCTGCCACTGAGCCATTACGCTTCAAGAAATAACCCTTTTGAAAACCGAACTCAACAATGCAAACCCCAGAGTTTTTTCTGCATAAAAACGAGGCCTTTTTGTACTTGCACACGGTTTGTGTGGCTGGAAGGAAGGTTGTTTTATTGGAAAGGGAAAAAGGGGTGGTTGGAGAGGCAATTGGGTAAGCGAAAAATGGCATGTCAATCAGTTTCATTCATCAATGATGGTTTTGTGTTGCATATGAAAAGCGTTCTTTTGCTGAAAGTAGAGGAAAACAGAGTTTACAGTTTGGAATTTGGACAGCAACTTGGGACACACGACAAGAAAGGAAGATTGGGATAGTGACACTTTTGTAACAACTGAAAAGGAAATATTTACTTACAATTTTGTAAGTGTTTATTATCAAAAGACAATTTCAATGTAACATAGTAATTTAGTTTTAAATATGAAATAATTTAATATGGAATTTATTTGTAAATAATTAAATATGAAAAATGTTTTGGGAAATTGTTCTATTTAAAATAAAACATTGTGATATAATTAAATATAAATCGATCAGTTATTGATGAAAATAATTTAAATTATTAATTGACATCAGTTTTATGATTTAAGTGACTATTAATTTAAAATTGAGGATTAAACAAAAATAAATAAACAATCATGCGTGGAAATAATTTATGACATTTATATATGTAATGGAAACAGTTTAAAACATAATATATTTTAGGAAGTGGTTTAACTTACAATGAGAATAATCAAAATGAAGTTGAATATGGAATTAAACTTATAATATTTATTTAATCATGAAAATAGTTTAATGATTTGTAATCTAAACTAACAGTAGAATCAAATGATGGTGGACTTGAATGAGTGGAGAGAAGGACTTTCAGTCAAGAAATACTTGAATGGCTTAAAAGGCTCATTTGAGTTGAGTCAGAGGGAAGAAGAATTTTTATGTGTTGACTATGGTTCCCTTTGTTTGTTGTCATTTCCACTTTTCTATGCATTCATCTGAGAGATTCTTTCTTGTTCAGTGTGAGAATCTAAGTCCTACTAGTCTGTCATGTTTGAAAATCACACATCCAACACATGTGCATGTCTAAATATATGATTAACTCTTCATAAATGATTAAGGTTATGTAAGTGACATGGAATTGGATGTTTCTTCCATATGCAAACACATGTGCATGTCTAAATATATGATTAACTCTTCATAAATGATTAATTAAGGTTATGTATGTGACATGGAATTGGATGTTTCTTCCATATGCAACTTGTTCTTAAACAAGTATACATTCTCATGCCAAGACTTTTCAAGTCTACTTTGAAACTTATATATAAGGGTAGTCGGTCCAATAGGCTCAACAACCTTGTTAGGATAGACTCTGATACCATATCAAGAAGTGGATTTTAAACCTAACTCAATCTTACAAAACCGGCTTATGAGATGAGGTTTGCAATTACTTATAAACTATTAAAAAACTTCATCTCTAGTCAATGTGATATCTTCAACAAATTTGTTTTGTAATGCCATCAAACATTTTAGAAGTAAAAGAAACAGTCATTCTGAACTTGCTATTACATCATGATGCTTAAATCAAGCAATGGAAAGAAAGAAAAAAAAATGAGGGAAAATGAAAAACAAAACTGAAGAGATTCACATAGAGCTGAGCCTAACTTCTTAGATACCGCCAAATATCAGCACTAGTCTACATAATCACACTGACCCTAAGTTTTGGTACACCAAATGATAAATACAAAATGATGCTCCTTTTCTTTTATCTACAAGGATATAAATCAGGCGCAAGGTCTAGAGTATTGCTTCTGATTACTTGTACAAGTGCACTTTTCCCTAGTGTCAGCTAGCATCTGCAAGATGAGTAAATTATTTGGTTAGACAATAAAGATTATAGTGGAGTTAATACTGTGTTACTTTGTTAGTTTTTGTATAAGGATTTATGGGAAGATTTGAATTTCTACAGTACCTTAACTTGTTTCTGCAGGTCTTTGATGTACTCAACTGCCAAATCCAACATATCTGCTGTGCTTGTTTGCTGCCAAGAGGGAAGCATCAAGTCATCAAAGTGCACATGGAAAAGCTTCAATGAACAATGTGATTTGATAGTGAGAGAGTAGTTTACCTTGTCTGATTTTGGGAAAAGGTCTTGCAATTTCTTGATTCTTGCACTAATTCTTGTTCTTCTTTCCTGAAATATGCGCATCAAGATAACACATGAAGAAGGTCAGCACTAGGCACTTCATAAAATAGTCATGCAACCATATGATCAAGGTTGTAGGAAATTGCACACAAGTGTGGCTGATGCACACACAAGTGTGGCTGATGCAACCACAATTGTGTGGCCAAAACCCTTTTAAAACCTTGCATATGATTTGTAATATAAAGTAACAGTAGAATCAAATGAGACTTTTACCCTTTCAGCAATGCTTCTTGGGTGAGTGGCAAAACCTCTCTTGGCACGAATTTTGCATGGAACAGCTCCTTGAGTTTGATATAACTTCTCCAAGGTAGCCATTCTACTAGAAGAGCTAGGCAGACTCAAATGGTGGGTCAGACCAACTTTTTGATATCCAAAATCTGCATCCTGGGAACATAAATTTTCACTTATCAACAACATGGAAAAAAAAAGGCCAATGTGACTCATTCAGTGTCTTGAGTAAACTCTTCCATACCTGAATATCCATTGCATTTGAAGTGGAAAATGATATTTCACAATTGTTACTAGCTGTTCTGGGGGCACTGATCACAGAACCATCCCAGAAGTCAGTGGTGAAACTAGGCATGTAACACTTGGTGTTGCCATTGTCATTCCTCAGGTTTCTACTTTCAACACAATTTGGTTGCACACCTTCATTTCCATTTTCAGCAATCTGTGGCATCCTGGTGGAGCAAGAGGATGGCCTTGATGAGAAGTTCAAAGTACCATGCAATCCACTAGTGGATGTAATAGCTTGTCCATTTGATACATCACACCCCCTAAAACTTGCCACATCTCTCAGTGCTGCAAGATTTGCATTGAAAACAAAACATTTATACTCTTTACAACACTAAAATTCACTTCAGATGTCAACAAATCTGAACTGAAATTGTTGATATCTTTGATGAAAAACAAACACAAAAGAGAAAAACACAAAGATAATGATATTTCTTTGTCTGGTTTATTGAAAGAAAATAAAAAGGAAAGAGAGTAAGATTAACATTTTCTTTTTTTTTTCTTCTTCAATTCTCTCTTCTATACAGTTTTTCTTTCCTCAACCAAAGCAAGCATTTGCTGGAGAGAAAAAATGTTTATTAATTTCTCAATTTATAATATTTGAATCTGCCATTGATACCCCAACATATAATTGAAGGATTCCCCTTGTGACCCATATTTTTTTAAGTGCTTTTACAGCTGATTCTTGTGCCTTCTTTTCTCAGATTCTTTCATGAGATTTCTTCCCTTCACATCTTCTTTTTCCCCCCCAAATGTACTATATGATTAGTTTTCTTCTTATTCAAAGATTTTAATTTCTCAATAAGAATAGTTAAAACAAAAGTCAACTCTATGCAGGAAATGGATATTCCATTTTATATTCTGTACAAGCAACCCCCAATTGCTGTACTATATTTAGCAATACTGCAGGAAAAGAGAGGGATCTGACTTGACTTGAAGCCAATTAATTATCCAGCAAACTTTCCAGAATATTAATTTAAAATTTATGTAAATCTTAGATCAGAAATGATCCAATAACCTCTTATTCACATGACCAAATTAATTCTATGGAAAATCCTTTTGAATTTAACCCATATAGGATGAAGAAAATTTACACAAAATGAAATTACTTTAATAGAATACTCTATTAAAGTTGTTTACTTTGATAGTAATTATTTTGAAAATCATATTTTGGGTACCTTTGAAGAAATTGTAAGAATCTTGATATGAAAGTTTAACTCAAATGAAATTCCATGACAGTTACCAGGTAAGATGAAAGGTCTTACCATTATCAACTGAGTACTTGGAGAAAAACCCTGCAGGGGAACTCTTTTGCCTAATGAGATTGGAGCCATTGGTGGAAGCACCCATTTTGGTTTGTGTGGAATTCTGAGAGACCATGGAATTCACTGCACTGAATGAGCCATCAAAACCATTCCCTGCAGGAAAGCCTTGAACTTGCTGAGTTTGGTACATTATCTGAGGTGAAGACCCAAAAGAGTAACCATTGTGCTGTTGTGGTGGCTGTGAAACAGTGTCCCCTCCTTCTTCCTTCACTGGCTTCCCTCCAAACTCTTGCAAAGGCTCAGAATCATCGGAAGAAATCATCTTGGCCAACATGGTCTCCATTTCAGAACTTGTGGAGGGAGCATAATTCTGCTGCTGCTGCTGATGATGATTATTATGTTCACTTCTGAAAGTTTCACCATTGACACATCCAATGTTGTTGTTGATGTTGATGCTGTCATTCACAAGGCTTGTGAGCAATGAGCTTGGTGCAGAACGGTACCTCATTAGCCCAGAATTTTGCTGGTGACAATGCTGACCAATATTTGAATCCATCTCTGGGTTCATCCTCGTCACTTCTTGGGAATACTTCACTGCATGAGTATACACCATGCTCATCTTATCTTCACAGTTACCTGAAAATAACCATATCTTAACACTAAGCAATAGCTTTCCTAGTTTGAAGTTTTTTTCATTAGAAATTGAAAAGCACCCCAAAGAAAAAGAAAAGAAAAGAAGTCATCTTTATGTTTCCTTTGTGTTTCTTTCATGGAAAATTTGTACATGGTTGTGCAATTACCTTGCTCACTGAGATGGCCTAGAAAATTCAAGACCGAAATTCCAAAGGGCAATGAAAATTCTGTCCCCAACAAAGTTTAAAGCAGCAGAATCTGACAGAAGTCAGAAAAAAAAAAAAAAGTGTCATTCATGCAGAATGAGAAACATTATTTCTTGTTACAATCTTTCTTGAATTTTGTTTGTACCATAACAGGAGTAGCTTTTGGATCATAAATCTTAAAAAGAAAATAAACTAGCAAATTGAAACACACAAAAGGGCATACATGCAACTCAAAAAATTTGGCTTGTTAAGGTTCTTGAGCTTGAAGAGTTTGGATCAGAGCTGAAAATCCTGACACAGAATTGAGAAGGAGAGAAGAGTAGAAGGGATGATGAAAGCTAAGGTTGTAATGTCTTGGCTTTGGGGTATATTTATGTAGTTTTGTGTTCAGTGATTATTAGCCTTATATTTGTTCATTATATCGATAATACCATGATGACATAAAGTGGTCCATGATAATGTTTTGTCCTTTTCTGCTCTTCTTTTTTCTTCATTATCTTCCCTTTGACGAAACATATATTACCCCGTGAATCGGCCAAACTTAAGAATGTGTGCTTCTGAATCTGACTTTCTTCATGCATGCTGCTCAATTCAGAAACTACATTAAATGTTCATTATCTGTTAAATTTTTTTACAAAAACTATGAAAAGATTATTATACAAGATGTAAAGATAAACATAGTGTGACAAGTTAATAGATAGCATATGGGAGATTTAATTATTTTAAAATACATAATTATGTAAATTAAGTTTAATTTTTGAATTCAAAGTTTTTTTTTTGCATGGAATGTGTATATATTTGGTGTTCTTTGGTTGCAAGAAGGGGCAACCACCTTTAGCCTTATATTAGGTTCTTCCATTATCTCCTAAAAGGTTCTATTGTTTATTATAATCATAATCCTTTTCTTAAAAGTAAAAACATAATTAATTGTTACTAAGGAAAAGCACTTTATAGTAAGTTTGTAGTTATTGGATGCATAAGCATGATTGAATAGATTTAAGGAATTCTTCCTTCACTTTATAAATTTATGGAAAATGAGAAAGGAGAGTGACTTTATTCTTACAAATATATTGTTACAACACTTTTTATAATTCATTTTGTTTTTCATCATATCACATTACCCATTGAACTTTACTTTTCTTACTTTTTCTTTTTCATCTCTCACTTAATTCTATAAAATCTTAAAAAAATATAAAGTAGGAATTTGATTTCTCAAAATGATTTTACTCTTTGTAACTAATGTCAACATATTGCATGTGTGGATTTCAATTTGTTTATAGTAAATGTCCCTCCTTTTCAATCTAAATAGAAGAAGCTTTTTCATCTGATTTATAATTTATGTGAACATAACAGACTTTGAATAGTGAATGTGAGCACATTGATAACAACTTTATATAATAATACTAATAACTTGATCAGTGGTAGTGATATTTTGTTTATGAGTTAATTTTTATTAGTATATTGATTAATTAATTATCCTTTACATATATACATACATACTAGTTATACCAGTAATTAATGTAAAATCTTCAACATACCTAACATTTAGAATGTAAATTTAGTGAACTAAATATTTAGATAATAACCCTGTAAGGGTAATAAAGAAGATCAATCATAATCATTAAAATACATGTTGATATCATATCAAAATTATTAAAATTAGATTTGATTAACTCATGCAAAAGCTAACTTATAAGATACCAACAATTTTAGAGACTAAATGGATAACATTATATGTATAAGAATCAATATAATAAAGTTTAGGTATAAAGACAAAATTGATGCATAAACATGTTTATTTATTCCTTAATTAATATGTGAGGTAATATGATATGATTGCTTGAATTCTTATATGAATACTATTCAACTTTGTAGACTGATGAATGAAGAAAGGAAGATCTATTCATTGAATGATGCTTAGTAAGCAAAATGTTAGTCTTTGAAATGTACTTAATCCGAAACTTCCTTTTCTTTATTTTGCACTGTTAAAATATTTTGTTTTCACACAGTTTAATTGAGAGTGGCTATGATATGATATCATTTTTATTTATTTATCTGCATGAAGATATTTCCAAATTAAAATAAAGTGGCCCACGATGTCTAAGAAAGGTTCAAAATCAATTTCCTTAGTCAATTTTCAATTGGTTCAATGGAAAATCACAATAGAACAAATAACTGAGTCCAGGTCAAGTGTTTCTTCAGCCATCAGCCCACTGTTTTAGGCCGAAGACAAAACTAACGAAAACTACAACACAACTTTTTACGTGTAAGTATGTGCATTTCAAAATTTTTATACTAAGACCAACCAAATATATATTATATTTTCCTGAACCCTTTTCAAATATTATTTACAATTATTCATTTGTTCCAAAAAAAATTACATTTTTAACTTACCCTCTTCAAATGAATTCAAGAATAAACTTAATAGGCCAAAATTATAAAAGTCTATATATATTTCTATAAAATGTTTTGTCAACAAAAGTTCTATTTTTCTATCATTCTATTTTTTATATTTTCATTGCTTTTTGGTAATATTTTTTTATTGCAAGGTTGGGTGTAAAAGTTTAATATAAATTTTAGGAAAACAAATTGAAGGTTTACTATAAGTTTTTTTTCAGAGTTATAACTTTTACTAAGATACAATAATTTTTTTTTTCTAAGTCTTAACTTTCTTAAAAAATGACTGTTCAATAGTGATAACTTATTGTATAAATAAATTTAGTGAAGAGAAAATGATTTTGTGGTAGGACCATAAACAGTGTTGATCAAATGAACCCTAAGTTTGGATTAAAATAAACTCTCTTTTCACTGGTGTGAATAAGCAGCAACTTTCTTCTTTTTTTAATTGAATTAAACTGCATTCAAATGAAAAGTCAAGGGGTTCTAAAGCCTCCAGCTAACATCAATCCACAACGGCAAAAAATATGACTGCCCATATATAGCATTTTCCTTGTAATCTTCTCATAAAAAGTCAAAAATTCCACAGCAACTAATTACGATCAGGGATCATTAATTATTGAGTTAATAAGGATTAATAATGTAAATAGTGGTCAAAGCTTGAGTCACCCATTTTTTATTTTTGTGTTACATATCTTTTTAGTAAACACATGAATCTAGTGCTGCCTTGTGGCTAGTGGCTATGTCAAACATTTGATATTTTAGGAAAATTCAATGGCAAAAGCCCTCCTTTGACAAAAAGACAAATAAGTTGGTTGAATTGGTAAGACCAAGACTATGCTTTCTTTGTAATTAGAGAAATCTATTACAACAACATCGTTGCTATCGCCGCAAGCAATGCAAGAAGGAAAAAGGGGTTCTCAAAACCAGGATCACAAGAGTCATCATTTACAACTAAAGATTTTCATGAAATTGTCATAAATAGTTTATTGATAATTTTGGACTACTATCATTAAAAATTACATTTATTTAAAATTATCGCTACGTCTTCTTAATAACAATAATTTTAAAATTGTTAATAATTCTAAAATTGTTGACAAATGTACTGTAAAATCTAAATTTTATACTAATAATCTGTTTCTTAGATTTTGAAGTACTTAATATTTTTATAGGGATAAATTAGTAGATAATTTGAATATAGACATAAAAAGTAGATGATATAATGATAGAAGATTAAATTATTTGATGACTATAGTAATTATTATATAATTTAATTGATTATAATTTTATTTGTAAATCTAAGTTAATGTAACTATTATATATATAGAGAGAGAGAAAGAAAAAGAAAGAGAAGTGATGTAAATTATATTGTATAAATTTTAGGTGTATTCTTTATTTTTATTTAAAATAATCTGCAATGTAATTTATATGAGTCTTTTATTATTTTTGGACTTAATTCATAATTAAGCTTATACTGTTAAATAAACCTGAACTTTTATATTTATTAAATGAAAACTTAAGTTATCAAATTAGACTACTTAATATTTTTACATAGGGATAAAGATGGAAAGTAATTTGATAGAATTTTATATAAATTTTCTGAAAAAAAATAACTAGGCATTTCATGTTCAACTTGACTTGTTAGAATAGGATTCAAATGACCTTTTTTTATTTTTTTTATCTGTATTTATATAAATTCAATAAATAATAATTTTAAACTAAAGAGACTCGATGACATTTTTTACAAATTATTTCAAACTAAATTAATCTTATTCCCTTTAAACCATAATGAAATCAATTCATTCCGTAATAATATTGGTCCAACTAATTTTGATAAAGCTAAATATAAATTACTTTATGTAAGTTTTTCAATTATTGAAATTCAACAATTTTTCTTGTCATTTTATCTCACTTGTTTTACATTCAGATCCTACTCATATCTCCCTACTTTTCTATTATTTTTATTATAATTTAAAAAAAAAAAGTAAACTTTACAAATTCTTGGATTCTTAGATATTACTGACCATAATATGTGTAGTTATATTATTTGTTTCACATTAAACTGTGTGTTATACTCACAATACATGTATTTATATATATTTATATAGATTCCCACATTGTGGGAATACTGATTCAGTGTAACAGTATATTTGAAAATTCTTCACTTAGTTGGCTTTCACCAAATAATAATACATTCTTTTAGTCAAAGACAATAGTTTTTTGTTCACATGTTAACCAACATCAATTCTCTAAATTCTCCCAAAGATTCAACAACTTCAAACACTATACCTCTTTTACCTTTTCTTCAAAGCAAGAGGGTTACTATTATCCATCAAAATTTATTAAAAACTATACAAATAGAAAGAAAAACTCAAAAATCTAATCATCAAGATTTACAATTTTTAATAAACTTCAGTTAATAATAGAAATTTAATTATGTTTCCCGCCTTTAAAATTTGTGGTGGTAAATCAAGTTTTAAAAACTAAAACAAAAAATCAGTGTGTCAAATTAAAATAAAAAAAATTTAATCCCTCAAATTAGAAAAAAAAATACATTTCACTTCTTAACTACTAAATTTGAGAAATTAGATAGATCTTAAAAAGTGTTGTTAGTTATTAAATAAAAAAAATTGACACTTACAAACGTTTGTTTATTTGACATATTAGAACCAATTTTATCCTAAATTTCAGAAAGTAATAGATAACTAAATTTAAAAAAAAAAAAAAAAAAGTTAAAAAAAAATAAAAAAAAAACTTTTTTTTATAAAATTTAATTTTCTTTGGATTAAAAATATAATTTAATTTTTAAAT
>Ga0099824_1005220_pt1 | contig 18389 bp, 6 predicted proteins | sample SiratrowhiteBW_FD_76837 | JGI IMG/M metagenome (GOLD analysis project Ga0099824, IMG submission 76837) | Root nodule microbial communities of legume samples collected from California, USA - Siratro white BW | ecosystem: Host-associated > Plants > Roots > Nodule | place: USA: California... | reverse complement strand
CTTTCTTTAACAAACTTTATATTTCTAACATATTATTCAAAAATTTTTTATTTTTGGTCTAACAATTTAATTTTTTTTTTTAATACTAAGATTCTTTGATTTGTTTTTATTTATTTTTTTTTTTTTTTCTTTGTGTTGATCTTGAATTTGGTTAAATCATTTTTTTCATGTAGTTGTACTTATAGTTATGTTTGGATTTTTTTTATATTTTTTCTATAGAATAGGACGTATTTAGTTAAATTAATTTCATATTTAATACTATTATGTATATTATATTTTTGTTATAGTTTATAGAAAGGAATGTTCTTTTTCAAGGACAACATATTTCATTAAGTGTAAGCAAATAAATCTAACTAGATATGCATATGGGTATATATAAATACTTAAGGAGATTGTCAATGGAGAGTAACTAAAGTTATTAATGCCATAAATATGAGTCTAAAGGAAAAATATAAATGCGTACTTTAATAAATCAAAATCCTAGTTATTCTCGTCAATATGTTAATTCATACCTTCGGTAATTCAAGTTAATCAATCATGCCATCATCTTCGCCATTTATTTGTGAATACAAAATAGCAAATATTAGTTTGTGTCCCATTTGGTGGTTTGAATATTGAAGTTCAGAGTGTTAGAAGATCAATAATTTATTTATGGATTGAAATTGAATATCTTCATGGGAAAGTAGAGTAAAAGTGAGAGGAATGGTAGTATAGTAATACGAAAAGGAAGATGCTTGAATTCAAAAAAAAAAAAAGAAGAGAGAGAGAGAGCATTACATATATATAGATAGAAAGTAACCATGTGAAAAGCAGTAACCCTGAATAATAATGATAATAATATGTTACTAACATTTGTAATTTGGTTGTTTGGTTGGGTTTATTTGGCATCTTTCTTCCCCGACTCCTACGACTATTTTAGTAACCTATAGATTCCCTAGGTTACAACTATGGGAGGCTTTATTTTCACGATGTTTACCTGCCCAAAATGCACACCTTTGTAAATTCCATTTGAGCACCCATTTATACGTGCCTCCAGCCCATACATGTACCTATATGATGTTAAAGTTTACAACTTCTAAAACAAACTTCATCTATTCTAACTTCTCTCCCTAAATATTATATATCAAAATTTTACTCTTACACTTTCATTTTTGTATTTCTCATTTACGGGCCAATTCTATGGTGAACTATGTACATGAACGACCAAAATTACTAATTATAATAAGTAAAACAATGCACAATTTTGATTATAGTCCCTAGAATACTATGTAACATTAAAATTATCCTCTAAATAGTTATAATATATAAATAATTAATAAATATAATATATACATATCAAGTAGTTCCAAATATAACTTATTTTATAAGAGTTTTACATTTTCATTATAAGATAAAAGTAAAACATATGCAAAAAGAAAATTATATATTTCATCAACTCAAGGAGGAGTCTCAATACATGCCAAATTATCTCTTCATGTATAACACACGGTCATAGCAGATCTAAAACAAAGATAAATATCATACAAAAGAAATGAGCAAGGTAGAGAGTTTAAAAATGTGTAGTCATAAAGTTTAAATCTTCTATCTCAATCAAAATACTACAATTCAAGCATTCATCAATTATTTCATACATCACACTATCATTTTCACTTCTACACAATAATACATTTTATATATATACTGACTCATATATTAAGACACATGACTCTACTTCCGGAAGACTTGTACATTGAATAGGATTTAAAGGTCTGCACCTGTCATACTACTCCCAATATGAGTCCGCACAATCACAACATAAAGGGTCCATCAATCTTTTATCAATCCTCATATGGCAGTTACATATGGATTGAGGCAATCGATTCTTTTTCACACCATGGTGTAGTATATGAAACTCTTTCGACTTTCATTACCTAGTCATCTTTATTTATATGATTCTAATATATACTACTCCTAATGTGAGTCCGCACAGTCACAACACAAAGGGTCCATCAATCTCTCATCAATCTTCATATGACAAGGTTAATCTATATAAATTAAGGTAATCGGTTCTTTTTCACACCGTGGTATAATCATATGAACCTCTTTCAACTCTCATTACTTGGTCATCTTCATTTATATGATTCTAATATATATTACTCCCAATGTGAGTTCACACAATCACAACACAAAGGGTTCATCAATCCTAATATGACAAAGTTAATCCATATGAACTGGGGCAATCGATTCTTTTTCACACCGTGGTGTAGTCATATAAACCTCCTTCGACTCTCACTACCTGGTCATCTTCATCTATATGATTCTAATATATACTAGTAGAGTCAAGATACCTCCTTCTAGACAAATCCCAAAACAATACACATCATAATAATATCGATGCGGTATCTCCTTATTTAAAGATATTATGTCTTGATCACACATCACTTAGTTAACATCCTATCATACATCACACATCATATATCTTCATAAGCATTTAAATTTAAATTCAATAACATTTCAATTCACACTTAAGAAAACAAGTCATCACATCATCTATGAGTAACTCATAACAATAAGAGTTTTAAGAGAAAACATATGGAGCATGAATAATTAAAAGGGCTCAAGCAATCCATAAAAGGCAGAGATTACTCAATCTAAGATTCTAATCAGGCTAAACTTGCTCTAAACACTATCACAAGTCTAATGATAAACTTTGATCATCAATCTAACAACAAATGGGGCCACAATTTAAGAGAGAAGACAGAGAAGTAAAAGAAAATTCTATTATAAAGAGACAATGATTTTTATAAGATGAGATTTGAATAATTGATTTTCCTATTTATATAAACTTTTATTTAAACAATAAAATATTTAAATGTTATTTTACTAATTTGACTCTGACACTAAAAAAAACCTATATTTTAAGTTCTCACCCATTACTACTATAAGCTAATTTGGAGAGTCATACACACTCTCAACCATGAATTATTAGTTATTTATACTAGAACACAAAATTAACCTGAATATAATAATATAGATAAAATATTTAAAAATAATTATAAAACTTAAAGTGTAATATTTCAAAAATATAAGTAAAGATATAATAAAAATATACAATCTATTGGTATAAAATAAGATTATCTTATTATAAATTATCATAAATATTAAGTGATATTAATATACCATTTATATATATACTTGTTCACATTATTAGAGCTTTTTTTTTTCACTTACGTCTTTCTTTTATATTAACAGACACTCATCTTTCCTTTTTTCGTTTTAGTTTTTCTTCGTAGACTGTTGCTTAAACTACAAGAAGAAAACAATTATTTATAAGGAACTTGTTAAAACATCTAACGTAAGTTGTCTTTCCTATGGAAGGTTCTTAAAACTATTATATATATATATATATATATATATTTCTGTTTGAAAAATATGTAGGATGTTTAAAATATTATGGTTGGATTAATCTCTTTATGGTGTATGGTATTGATCTATCTTATAAAAGTATTTATTTAAGCAGAAAATGATGAAAAAGTGTTCAATATAAAAATTTGGAAAATTTTATGAAATGAGATTAATGGTGTATATAAATGGAAAAGAAATTTAGAAAAAAAAAATTCAATAGAGAAGATAATACATAAAGAGAAAGTAATTAAAATTGCTAAGCTACAGTTCAGGAACTTTATGATGATTATCTAGTATTTATTAATATATGCATAAAGATGACATATATATCCCATGTTGTAAAAAATACTTATAACATCGAAAAATAATCATGTTGAAGATGACGTATATTTCTTGTCAACGCCACTTTCTTGTTTTATAAAATATTTCAGATATTGCTGTTAGCAATATTGATTTGTTTAACCTAGTGGCAGAAAGTGGTTAAAGAAGAAACGTCAAAAAAATAGGGAGAAAAAAGTAATTGTGTGCGGGCGATGTTGGAAATTCTGTCAAATAGTTATATTTTTTTTATCCTCATAACACAAAGTAGTAAATATTTACATGGATAAAATGTTTACCCATAGTAGGTCAGAATTTGATCTTTCGGAACCAAATTCTGAATGTTATGTTTATTTTACCACCAAAAAATGTTTTTGGAAAGCTAAATTTTTTAACTGATATTTTTTTTTTATTAAAAAAATGAGTGAAATTTATAAATTTAAAAAAATAACTTGTACAAAAATATTTTTAAAGAATATTCATTCAGAAAAACAATAATTTAGAAATTTAATTATTTTAAAAATAATTATATGTTTTAAAATAACAATTTAGAAAGTTGATTATTTTTAGAAATAATTATTTATAAAAATAAATATTCAAAATAATAATAATTTAGAAAACTAATTATTTTAATAAATAATTTTTAGATAAATAAATATTTTTTCAAAGTAGTTGTTTTTATCTTTTATTTCTAAATTTTTTCCTTATTTAAAAAAAATAGTTCAGAATTCGATTTTGTCAAATTTCTAAAAATGACATTCAAAACTTCTCTTTGTAGAAACTAAATTTGAATTGCTAAATATAAATTGTATCATTTGTATAATTTTTTACATAGTATGTTAAAAATAAAAACGGAAACCCGTGCTACTTTGAAAATAAAAATTCTGTCATGTTGTGTGACACAATTTATAAGCCATGGGGTGGAGTAATTTGATCGTTCAAAATAACTACAAAGTTGAGCTGAATCATACTTCCAATATTTTTCTTTCAAATATATGATGTAGAGAGGGAGGGTGTATGCACAACCTACTTTGCTAGTCTAGCTTGGTCCAAATTGATTTAGACAAATTTAAAAGTAAATTTAATGACTTGGACTTGTGTTTCAAGTTATTCTTAATTTGATGAGTTTTGTAAGATTATCTTTATAATTTTTTTTAATAATTATGTATTCATAATAAATTTATTAATTTTTTAAAAATATATTATAAAAATATAGATTGATTTAAATTTATAATTTTTCACTCTATAATTTAATTATGCATAATGTTAAATTTTACGTATATTGTATTATAAAATCAGGTTGATTGGATTCATTCTACATATTTTGAGTTTTGATTTGATCGGGTTTGAATTTAAATTAAATGGTCTAAGCATAATTTTTAATTTGTTAAGATGATGGTAAATTCGATCCAACTTCAATTCTAAAGAAGAAGAGGATGAAAGGAGGGATGAATGTGGTGGAAGAAAAGAGGAAAAAAGAGATAGTGTGTGGTAGAGGAAAGAATGGAAAAAGAAGAACAAGATAAAGTGATAAAAAGAAAAAATGGAAGGGAGAATCAATTTGATGGAGGAAGAAGAGGGAGAGGGAAGTTGAGGATGATAAAAAAATTATCGCATTTATATATATATTTAATAAATTGTTTTTTTCTATAAATTGTTTATTTTTTTTCAAATGTTTTAAGAAAAATAATTATAGTTTTTAAAAAAAATTTATATCAATTATGTAATTTATCATCAAATAAAAATTTATTTAAATATTAAATATTCAATAATTTAAAAATATTAATTGATAATATTTTTAATTGTTGTTGTTTTTTCGTCCAAATTCTATCAAATATTTTTTAGTCTATATGTAGAAAGATTATTTCTATTAATATCAATTGAAATATTTTCCATTGCCATTGATATTTATAATAATAATATTATTATTATTAACTGTAAATATTTTGAATAAATATTGATCTTAATTATTTAGGTTGATATAAATTAAAATTATTTTTTATGATATTGATGGTTGAATTTTTATTTTTTTTGCTTACGTTAAAAATCTCTCAATCATATTGACTTAAAACAATTTCTAGTGAAAATTGATTAAAATTTTTCTCATTCTAACAATAAAAAAATCTTGACAAAATATTTTAAAAAATAACACTGATAAAAAAAATTGACGGAGACATTAATAAAAGAATAAATATGATAAAAAGAAATTTGATTAACATTCATTAAAAAACAAATAGTCTCACGAAGAAAACAATTTTAACCATGTCAAAAGAAAAAGTAACTTAAAATAAATCTTTGACATGGTCAAATTAGCGTTTATAAAAAACATTGGCTAGCATTAATAAGAAAAATAATCTCAATTTATATTTATAAATAATTTTTATGTATAAAAATAATAATTAAAAGTTGTTATTGTGTATAATGAACATACTTATTTAAGAAATTATTTTGTGATGAAATAAAATATTTTATATATTTAAATTCTTTCATTTTTTGTTGGTGATTTTATAATTTTAATTTTTTTTATTGTTTTGTTTTTGAATTTAAGGAATACATTTTTTTTGTTAGTTCTTGTTTTTTATTTATTTTTTATATTTTCTTTGTGAATTTATTTGATTGCTTGTTTTATTTTTTTATTATTTTTTTCTTTTATTTTTAAATAAATTTTATGTAATAACTCTATTATTGATATGAGTATTATTTAAAAAGTATATATATATATTACTAATAAAATAAAGTTTTAGCTAATTTTAGAAGTATTTGACTGGTAAAAAAATATAAAGTAATAGGTTTCTTTTTCTTATTAAATAAAAGACTAAACTAAATATAAATGGTAAAAGATAGGAGTTGTTTTTTCGTCTCAAGTCGAAAATTATGGGTTTTGATATTATTTGTAGAAAAATTCGAGAGGGAAATTTTGGAAAGACAAACAAAAATGAGAAATGAGTTCAATTTATATAAAATAATGACACCATTTTCAACCAAAATCTTAAGACATTAGGTTTGTAGGTTTTCTTTCTTATATGTTGCTCAACTTTCTCATTCTTATCCAATGTGAGACTTAGACTCACACTTAAATACCTAACAATCTCTCTCAAGTAAGAGTCTCTTCTCCATATTGATACACTATCCCTCTCTCGAACGGAAGTAAACGATCTCTTACTTATACTGTCGTTCACACACTTTATACAGGACACACTTGCCTGAAACCTTCATTAAGAAGACTTTTGATAGGGTCAAACTGAGTCCATTTCCCTGGTGACAAAGACGAACTATCGGCTCTGATACTACTTACTGGGATACTCTGAGAGGAAAAACATCTGGAAAGATCTCACACAATGAGAACAAAGTCAACTTATATAAAAAAGTAACGTCACTTCCAATCCAAAACTTTAATATATTAAGTTTATAATTTTTTTTTTATATATTACTTAACTTTTTTTTATTTCGACCTAATATGAGACTTAGAACTAATATTGCTTAAATTATAATGATAGGTAAATATTTAATATAAGTTGAAAGTAATACTAACTTAAAGCTATATCACAGTGACATAACACATTTTGACCACGAAGACTCCAACCCTCGAGGAGCCCTCATCGACCAAGCGATCCAACACTATGGTCGTTCTATCCCCCCAACCTAGGAACCCAACTGCCACCATCATAGCCTGCCATCCCCTATCATGTCTATGCACCTTCTCTCTCACGCCACACTTTTTTCTCTCTCATGCCACCACCATCCCCATTTTCTTCATTGCTTTCCTTATTTTTCATCAGGGGTTCAAAAATTAATCTTATGGTTCACAGTTTTCAACTATCATTTCTAAATAATACATATTAATATTAATTAAAAAATCTAAATATTTAAAAATTAAATACAGGGTAGTTTTCAAATACTCTCTTTTTTGAACTTTGTGTTAAAAGAATTAGCTAGGTTTTTTCTATTCCAAATTTAAGAGGTTTTTAATTAAACAAATATCATATTGAAACACTACTTTATGGGGACGGTATTAAAGTTTCTTTGCTCTTGATTTAAATTTAATTTTTGGGAGGTTTTTAATTAAGCAAGGGTTCTACGCATCTATCTTATCACCAACGTCCACATCCCCTAACAATAATAGAACTTCTCCATCCTTCGACATCATCTTCAATATCGTATTTAACAAACGTGTTACTTAAGTTGTTCCACTAACCCTTTTTTTTATTATCAATAATTAAGGATGTCAAACTTAAATACCAATGATACTAGAAATACAACGTCAAAATAAAAATACAAAGTGGTTATGAAATATTTTAATAACTAATGTATATAAATACAACTTATATCAACAGTCAACACCTAAGCACAAAAAACTATTCCACATCCCTTGTTATCAACCTTTCACAACAGCTACTTCCAATAAAAATAAAATTGTTAATGAAAGTTGTAGTGATATGATTTAGGCGTGTCTAAGTAAGGTTCTTAGTAAATTATTATACGACAAGCTAGAAGAAATTGATATAAGACAATTAGATCCATTTAATAAGTGATACTAGTGTAAAATAGGGCTTTTGCATTAGTAAATCATCAAACAAAGACACTTAAGTCCATTTAATAGGTGATAGTAGGGTAAAAGAGGATTTTTACATTTTGTTATTTAAACTTTGTATGTCTTTTAATATAATAGTTGGATGTGAATGCAATTAACTTAAATTTATTTTTAAGAATTATATTTTAAGTCTAATTTAATTTTAAAAAATTGATTTATAAGGTAAGATTTATATATATTTATATATTATTGAAAGGTCTTATTTTTAGTTGATATGTGATCTCTAACATTTATGTAATGAACTTACAATCACCTAATGTAATATTTGTAATATTAGAGTTGAGGAAATATCACAATAAAAAATTGGATAATTATTCTCAAGAGCAATAACTATGATCCACAGAGAATTATAACCTACAGAGCATTTTAGAATTTCAAAAGACAAGAAATAAAAAGAATTTAAGAGACAAGAGAAAATATTACACATATACTCCTCCACTTTTTTCCCACCTTCACTATCTTAAATAAAGTAGTTATCCCATATAGGGTTTAGTATTTTCTCTTTTTCATTCTTAATGGTGTCCCAACTTTTTGTTGCCTGTGCCAGGTGTCATTTGCCTCCAACCCACTTTGATTCTTCTTGCTACTTGGTCCAGTCATTTTTTCCTTTACTGTTGAGTCCCTCACAGATTTGTACCTATTATATACTATTAAAAGGTCTTATCTATCTCTAGTTGATATGAGATCTCCAACAATTACGTCTGATTAACTCTCTATCATAAAAATTGTATTAAAAAAAATAAGTTTAAAATTAAAAATTTTTCAGACATTTTTTTAAAAAACAAAATTGATTTTGGCTTCAAATCAAAAACCTGAAATACAAAAGAATTTCAATAGCAATAATTAAACATTTAAACTAAAATATTTATACAACCAAGATTGATCATTAAATAGCTAAAACATTTTACCCATATGACTATGTTGTGATCATAAAGATAAAATAGAAAATCATCATATGTTTAGATATGTTATGCTTGCCTATTACACTAAAATGAGAAAAAAAGTGACAAAAGTTAATTTCATACATATTAAACATAAAATAATTATTATATGTATTAAAAAGATGTTTAACCTTAAGGTATATGAATCATAGTGCCTTGTTTTGTTCCTTTATGTTAGTTTAAAAACACTAATATTTACAATATAATAAAAAATATAAATTTTATCTTTGTAATAAGCTTTTTATTTTCTCACTGGATTTTTTGGAGCCAACAAACTCATATTATTGTGTAATTCCTAAAAATAATTGTAATCAGTTACTAATGAAACATACTATAATTTAAAAAAACAAAATACAAGCTAGAATATTAACCCTTGAATATATAGATTCAAGTAAATATGTCTTGAAGAATCACTCTTCCATATTTGTATGTATTACTGACTTGTGTTCCCAAATTTCTTTATATGCAACTTCATTGAAATGTTTATTATTAAAAAAATTACTAGTTGTCTTTAGTAAATATCTTCTCTTAATCCATTAGACATAAAGACCTAATTGGAGGTATTACTGAACTCCGAAAATGGGTCGACATGATGAGAGCAGAACTATAGTTTTTGGTGTGTATGGTATATAAATGAAAGCATCAAAATATAATGGTACAATAATTTTTATTAAACGTTATATTATTAATAATTTCATATAAAAATGAATTTTATTAATCTTATTGATAAATTATAATTTTATATTATTGTGATTATTATGTCAAATTTTATTAAAATTGAACAATAATAATAAAGTGGTGAAATTATTTGTTTTAATATATTTTTAAAAAATACACATTACATAATTTTTGGTTTATGTAAATGTAATATTAAATAATTTCAAAATAATAAAAAATTATATATATATATATATATATATAATATGTGAATAATTTTTTTAATATAAAGTAAATTTTGGAAAAGCTATTTAATTAGAATAAATTAAACGGTGTAATTTTTGATAAAAGTTATAACAATATAATTTAATTAATCTTATATATATTGATATATTGAAATGAATTTTCATTTAACATATTAAAATATAAAACCAGTTAAAACAAATGAATTAATGTGTAGTTTGTAATTAATTATTAAAATAGTTTATTTTGCAAAAAAAAATATTCTTTCAATTTACGTGGTTAGTGTATTTAAACTTACATACGTCATAGCAGTACTCATATCCTTGAATAATATATTCATTTATTTCTTATTTTTTTGTTCTCATGCTCTTTCTTACTTCATTCCTATCTCTAATTTATTTTCCTTGTTAAATTATATTATATCATGTACAGCACTTTTCTTATTTTCTTAGTTTTCCTTCTTTTTATTCGTATCTTTCTTTTATCCATCCTTTTCCCTTTACTTATGCTATGACAGTGGCAAAAGTTGGCTCATGTCAACAACCTTCCTAATCATTGGACACATATGGCCACTCACACCTAATTACACCCTCGCACGTGTCTAATGTGATTCCAATTAGTACTTTATTATTAGACAGGTCTTTCAATACAAACTATACTCATCTAAGTCACTATTTGTTTCTTCTATCACATTTCATAAATAAAACCAAAATCAAAAGTTACTATAAAATATAAATGAAATTACCAAAAGCATAAGCTATGTAAATACAATAATTTCTATATAAAAATAGCAAAAAAGGGAATAAGAGGATAAAAAAGAATTTAAAAATACCAAGAGTTTAAAGTGGTATATTCGTGGTATGTATCTTACAATTTAACCAAGTGAGCTGAATTAATTGGATACTATACATGTACCTTTACTCATCATGCATGTGTTCTCCAAAGTATTAAAAGAAATATTTTTTTGAAAGTGATGAATTACAATTTAAAAATTTGGTTGAGAGAGACGTTCAAATTTAAATATCTAACAGTGTGTTCAACATGATTACGACCCATACAGAACATATACTTATAGGGGAGAAAAAAAGCATGGACGAACCTTTCAATATAATTCTGTTTCGCCATCTGTTTGGTAAAGAAAAGAAAATGGAGGAAGGGGGAGCGAAAGTGCGGAAAATAAAGAAATTAAAAAAAAAGTCTAAATTCTATTGTTTTCCAAAAATATTGTGAGAATTATGAGATTCAAGACTTTATTATAGATTCTCAAAATTATCAATACTAATTAAAATATTTGAAATTTCCTTTGAAAATAATTAAATATTTGAATTTTCTATTTAACACCAAAGTTGATCCTCCTCTTGTCATGTGAACTCATTTTTTATATACAAAATATGATTGGAGTTTTGCAAAATTATTTCTTTCATTGGTGCTAAGCACAGCATTAAATTTTTACTACCTTCAGGACCAAGTTCAAAATCCAAAGTTTAAAGGTGAGCAGGGACACGCTACCAGAACCTAAAGAGGCCCCACAGCCATAGTGGCAAATGACTCAAAAGCCATGCAATGACCAAAAATAACACCCCCGGAACCCCGTAAAATTACAGCGTTTGCCCCCATTGGGTGGTCAATAAATAACGGAGCCCTGCAACGCTTTTCCTCCCTTTCGCCCTCCTCTCCTCCTCCGCCTCTAGTTTCAGAAAACCCCGTCACTCTGCCGCCGTAATCATGCTCACCACCCACCCTCCCTCTGACCCCCTCCTCGGAAACCTATTCTCCGCCTTCCCTGCCGACTTCTCCCCCTGGGACGACGACTCCCACCACCTCCTCTCCCCCAAACCCGTCACTTCCAGCTCCGGCTCCGACAAACTGGAGGCGGAGCCAGCTGAACCGGACCCACCCGTGGTGTCGGTGATAGACGAGCGGAAACTCCGGCGCATGATATCGAACCGCGAATCTGCCCGCAGGTCTCGCATGAGAAAACAGAGACACCTGGAGAACCTTCGGAACCAGTTGAGCAAGTGCAGGGTCGAAAACCGGGAACTGAATAACCGGTTGCAGTTCGTCCTGCACCACTGTAACCGCCTCCGAACCGAAAACGAATGGCTCCGGTCCCAGCGAACCCATCTCCACCAAAAAGTGGCCAACTTAACCCAAATTTTGATTTTCCAACAATTCCAACAACCCATCTCCCCTGCATGGACATGCAACACTTCGCTCATCCCAATTAATCAAGTTAATTAAATCATATATAATACGCTCTATGTAATTATTAAAAGTTAGATCAAGATAAGAAGATGTTAAAGGGTGGGATTTTTGGGATTGGGATAACATATTTAGACTCGGTTTTTGAAAATATTTCTTTATTATTTTCAAAACCGTATGCCTTATATATATAAATATTACCCATCATAATTATTATATTTGTGTAAAGTATTAGTCTTAATTTTTGTTATTCTACTTCTAGAATGAGTTTTCTTTTTCTTTTTGGTTGTTCGTTCCTATTATATGTAATCATGATGCCCGACTTATACTGCAGACTCCAAACTCAAAAGTCAAAACTAATGTTACGTATTTAATCTCGTATTTATATACAACTTCGAGTTAATGAGCACTTCTTGACCTGAGAAGAAGGGGCGAGAAAGGAATATACATAATTCCGCTGAATGCGTCTGATCATAATAACGTAAAAAGTATGAATAAATAATATAGCTACTTATGTTGTTAAAAAAAATATACATTGTTTTATCATAATTCATAAATCCCTACCAATGATCATTGTATTAGATGATTCTCTTAGAAGTTATATAAAAATCATTTCTAACTAATTAACTCAGTAAAAACTTTTACACTCGGTGAGAAACCTGTTACACTCAAAAAGTGGTTTTGTGCTCTCCAGCTTATAATTGACCTTTTTCTTTCATTTTTGGACCAATGATATAGCAATGGTACATTTTTTATACATTAAGATACAATAAAACTAAATCATTGCCCACGCCAGATCCAAATGACCAGTAACGATAGAAGCGAAAATATTTGATCAAGCCGTGAATTCTACCAAATCATCTCTACTTGTAGGGTTTCGGAAAAGAAATTAAAAAATGCGTTTTCGTGTTATTTATGAGATAAATTTTGCAATAATTGATTAATAATTCTTTTCATGACAAGTCATCTTAAATTAAATTATTTTCTGAACAATGGGTTTTTTCAAACGAAGATCAACATTGTCTTCCAAGAAAGTATACGATGAAAATGTGTATACGTTACTTTCTTTAATTAAAGTACAATCTTAATCCCTCTTTTTCTTTTTAAGAGAATCAAGTTGATTGGTTTTGGATTCAGTGCAATTAAGACGAGAACTTTAGCCTATATAGTAATATAAAGTCACTTATAACTTTGTGCACAAGATTTTGCAGAAGAGAGGGGCCACAGTTACAAACAAAGTGCATTCGTCACTCTCAACTTGATTTATTGACCTCAGTAATTTTGTAAAAACAGAGACTCATGAGTATTCTTTGAATTTTTTAATCCATATAATTATATGTATGTTTATTCCAGTAACAGATCTTTAATGTTATGGATGAGTTAGTCTTTATAATACATCAGCAATCCTTTATATTTTATATTTTAGATTTTAGACCTCGCCCTCTCAATTGATGGAATCATGGCGTCACCAAATAAAAAATTATAGATGCAAACTTTTACCTCCTCATATTTATTCATTTACGATCACTGTAACTGATGTTATATATGAATCTTTGTATACTGATGTTATGCACCAAATAAAAAAATATGTAGTCGAATACTTGTAACTTTCACAGTCACTGTAACTGATGTCAGATATGAATCTTAAGTATTTTAATTTCTTTTGGTTCCATCGATCAGTTTATTGATTTGATTAAAAAATTACTTTATTGATCATTAGTATTTACAACATCACAATTATTGTTTATGCTTCAAAGAACACTAGAGTTAAATTTATAAAATTTTAGAACAATTTTTTTTTGTAATCTTTTTGAGTTATCTTTTATTAGTGTTTTTAGTGAATTTTTGTCAAAAGAATATAATTTCATAAATATTTTACAAAAATATACATTTACATTTTTCAGAGACCTTTAATCTTTCATGATAAATTATTTGTTTGAGCTAATTTTTTATAAATTAAATGTTTATAAATAATTTAAAAAATACAATATTTCTCGAAACAAATTTTATTCAATATTTGCAGTAAAATAGTAAATAAAATGGATACAATATTTAAATAAATTAATAAATAAAAATAAAAAATACCCATGTATAAAGCAAATTATTCAAACAAATAAATTATATAAAAGTATAAAAAAGAAATAAAATAAATAAATAAATGTAAATAATTTCAATGAAATGATGGAGAGTGTTGTGGTAATTCATTTATCTACGTAAATTGTGTGACTTTTCTACAAGTTCTAATTACAAACTATATGTATAATATTTATAGAGTATAACATGTTTTGACGATCATACTTTTCAAATTTTGATATTTAGGAGTATCCAATTTTGGGGACATTTAATAAAAAAAATAATGTCAAACGTAGATAAAGATAAACTCTTCTTCAATTTTTTAAATTAAGTTATTCTTGTTGAAATTGGACTAGAACTTATAGATTATATTTTCAATTTTTTAATTATGGATTATATCTATTTTCTTTTCTTATTTTAAATCAAGTTATCTTTGTTTTTTTTTTTAATTATATTTTGGAAGGTTGAAGGGAGTCAGTTTTGTCACGCAATTAACTACTTTTGCCACCACAAGTAACTGTTTTTACTAGTCATTGATCCTGTGACTTTTGAATACTATTTAGAGTGAAATTTGGAATCATTTCAATGTCAATAAATATCTTTTGATGGTATCAATCCATGATTTTCAAATTTTAGTCAAAAGAAAATAAAAATCATTGACAATAAATATGTGATCTAGTGAAATTGTTTTACTAAATGAATTCTAAACTTTAAAATCAGAACAATTAGTGTCATTATATCAAGAGCCACAAATAGAATTGTCTCATCAAATTGGGATCCAAACAACTATGATTGCAAGTCATTCATCAAAATTAATATTTTGACACGTGTTGAGCATTTTTTGGAGTTCCTATCTTAGGCATCGTCTTATTTTTTTAGTGAATTTTCATTAACAAAATTTAACGTAATCTCATAAATGTTTAAAAAGGGGACAAATATTTATTTGAAGAAATTTCATCCCTCATGGTATGAACTTTTATAAAATAAATATTTACAAATATCTTTAGAAATAAACATATTACTTTAAATCAGAGTTTATTCGAATTTTGAATAAAAATAGAAAGTGAGCAAATTAAATTATGTAGAAAAGTAAAAGATATTAAATGATTAAAACAAATAAATTGTAAAAGAAAAAAATAGAAGAAGGAGATAAATATCTCGAAGGCAATATATATATATATATATATATAGTAACCCACTCATCTATCCTTGAACATCTCTATAACTTCAAATTTTATAAAGATGTTTAGATATTCAAATTCTTATAAATATACTATTTATAACTACAAATTCTAATTACTTATAATTTTTATTGCTAATACTCTAAATATTTGACTCCTATGTAATTTAATCTTCATATCTTTTAAAATATGAGATTTATTTTTTTCAACATGTCAAGAATTGAAATAATGTCAATGACTATTTTATCCTCTCGTTATATTCCTCTCTTAATTGTAAAATAAATAACAGCAAAGTGTTTTAGAAATTATTTTTCTGAAAATTTAGCTTCTTAATCATTCTAACTTTTACTCTACAACGTATTAATATTCTGACATGTGTCACCATTTAAATGATTGGGGGTACTGCATTATTTTTCTCTGAATTTGTCTATACTTAATAATGCTAAACCATTTTATTGAAACTTCATAATTTATTCAAGTTTCTAGATGTTTATTCATAGGACATAATTTAAAATCATATCACGCACCTAACAAATGTGCATACAGTTCTTCTTTAAAAGATAAACCGAAAGAGTTTTCCCATAAAACTCGATGCCAAAAACACATACTTCCTTCATTCAATTAGAAATTAAGAATTGAGCCAGAGTCACGATGGCTTGGGTTAGGTGTAAGTTAAATCATAAAATATATATAAAATTTGGGTTTGGTAATTATATTGGAATGATCAAGATTATTATTTTTATAATCGTAATCATAACAAAACGTCACATGAGTTTTTTTTTTTTAAAAATAAATCATATGAATTATATATGCTGTATCTAATGAGAACGTAATAAATCATATTTGAGAACGTACATTATAGCTATTGATTCTCTATGTTGTGTATGTTAAAAAAATGTGTCATACAAATGAGTTTAATTAATGATGGTCAACCAGTGTAAAATATTGGATAACACACATTTTTTTTCAAATATTAGTTCTTTTGAAAGAAAAAAATAGAAATAATTATTGCATAAAAATATTTGTAAATAAACACAATGGCCCATACATATAAGGCACTAGATCACGTGTTGGAGGCTACCTTTCAAGCCCAATACTGGCCATGTCCCTTTCTGCCAATCAAGTGGGTTTTGAATGGCTCACTACTATGCATTTTTTTCTTTAAATAATCCCAAAGTTGGTACTTCATTTTGTCATTATCGGATTATTTCAATCACAGTGTTGATTAATAAACCCAAAAACATCGTTTTCTACATTGATTGTGGCATGGAGAGTGCTTTATTAGGGCATGAATTAGTTCGAATGAAATAAAATAATATCATATCAAATAAGCTTAAAGTTGCACGGTGTAAAGATGAAATCATGTGATTGCAACCCAAAGGGTAAGGGCAGGGAGAAGTGGACAGATACTGTCGATGTAAGCCGAAGGAAAATGAATTAATTCAGTAATTTATCAGAGTTATGTTACATGTAGAATAAAAATGAAAATAGTAAATTTATTTATATGACATAAAGTTTGAATTTGCATTTCTCTTGCGATAAATTAATTTTCGGTAGATTTATATAATAAAAATAACATCTTAGTTAATTAAGCGCGTCTTAGTCATTAATCTTACCTCATAATTTTGAGATCCTCTCCCTAATTTGAGGTACTTGTTTCAGTGGTTCTCAGAGATATTCTCGTGAAACAAAGTATATTCTTGACTCAGTTATTGGGACCTATAAGCAGTGGGATAGATGTAAACTAAAAGAATATGTTAGAAAAACGAGAAAGACAATTTCAGCGACATAAAATTATTCAATTTATGTAAAGCTCTTTCATGATTTATATTGTTCTCTATTGTTTATATCTTAAATCCATAATCAATTGAAGAGCCAATTATTTTCTTTGCTTGATTGGTGCTGTGTTTTATGCTATACTCGAGTTTTATGATAAAAACAAATACAAGTATATTAAGTACTCTTAACCTTAATTGTAATTACAAACAAGTATAACCATCTAGGAAATAATACAACAGGTCACAAATTACAACTAGCGTCACACAAATTGGAAATAAACACAGATATCTCTTGGATGAGAGAATATCCTATGACAATAATTGATGAGTAATATTGAAAAAGAAATGCTAACAGTACTGAATGTTATTAGTACTAGCATTTAATTGTTACTTTTTATTTATATATAAACTATGTGTCATAATTTTGGGATTGCAAATGTTCTTTTTTTTTATTATTGTTATGAATGAGTATTAATTATCTTTGATTATGACATTGAGGATTTAATCTGTTCTTAATGCTTATATTTATATGTTGAATCTCTAACTTATTGATTTGAAATTATAAAGAGATATAAAAATATCTTTAGAATTAGTTATGATAAAAATCATTTCAATATATTAAATTTTTAGAATTAAATTTTTTTAATATATCGATTTGTTATGTTTTTAATGTTTTTGATTATGAAAAAAAAATTCCATAAGAATAATTTTAATTTATAGAAACATCTAGAAAGTGATTCTTAGAATTGGGCGATTACATAATATAGACAATACTCTAGAAATAAATCTCCATATATTAATTATTTCTAAAATTATTTTTGATGCCGAATATTTATTAAATATTTGAGGAACAACATTCCTCAGTTATTGTCAAAAAATTACTTTAAAAAATATTAAAATTATGTTGCAAGAATATATATATATATATATATATATATATATATATATATATATAGAAAGATATTTTAATATAACTCATAAATAATTAAGATAGATATATTTTTAGTTGTATGTATGTATG